>JACCDO011984126.1_pt1 | contig 25174 bp, 12 predicted proteins | sample 7446101 | NCBI WGS metagenome assembly JACCDO01 (sample SAMN15323440, study PRJNA562643) | freshwater metagenome | isolation source: river surface water | place: USA:Blue River Watershed | collected 2017-08-16 | reverse complement strand
GAAAAAAAATAAATCTATTTTGAGGTTTAATAATATCAAATAATCCATTTGACATATGAGATTGTAATGTTTGGTTAAAGACATCATGTCTTTTCCAACTTAAATATCCAATTGAAATTTGATCCATATAATAACTTTTAAATATAAATTTATATTTAAATAAAATAAAAAATTTGTAAATTATTTTTATAAAAAAAAATTAAATTTGTAAAATTATATTTATAAAATCATTAATTGGATTATTAGCAATAATCCAATTTTTTACTGAACTATTAATAAAACCAAATTTTTTTAATTCATTAAAATTATTTATAGATAGATATTCTAAATTATACAAATAAGTTAATGATCGTGTTATTATTGGTTTTTTTAAAAAATTACCTAGTTTAAGATATTTTAAATTTGTAAGATTAGATAGTGAATTATCTATATTTATATTGTTAGCAGCTAATACGAGTAATTCTAGATTACGAAGATTAGATAAAGAATTATTTAACGGTTCATTGTAATTAGTTAACAAAAGTATTTTTAGATTAGTCAGATTAGACAAAGAGTTATCAAGACTTTGAAAATAGCTTGTTAAATCTAATAATTGTAAATTTCTTAGATTATTCAATGAATCACCTAAGGGTTGTTTGTAATTAGGTAAATTCAGAATTTTTAAATTAACAAGTTGAGATAATGAGTTGTCAAGAGGTTGATTGTAACTAGGTAAATTCAGAATTTCTAAATTAGAAAGTTGAGATAATGAGTTGTCAAGAGGTTGATTAAATCTAGGTAAAGAAAGTTTTCGTAAATTAGTAAGTTGAGATAATGAGTTACCAAGAGGTTCATCGAAAGAATCCAATTCTAACACTCGCAAATTAGTAAATTGAGATAATGAATCACCAAGAGGTATATCAAAATGATCCAATACTAATGTTTGTAAATTTACAAACCTTGTTAAATCTTGTATATTAAAATTATTACCACCTATAATAAGTTTATCAATATTTGATACATCAGTAATTTTATTTAAATAATCATTAATTGGTCTATCTAAATTATTTTGATAAAGTTGTATTCCTGTAAAATATAATTTATCCCAATTAATACTATTTAATTCTTGGATGTCTAATTCAGATATTTGTGTTAAAAAATCTTTACAATTTAAAAGTGATGTTGTTTGATTAGATAATTTAACTGGTAAATCTGTTATGTCAGATGTACCTCCTAAATGTGTTTTTCTAAGTTCCAAATATTTATTTTTATATTTTAAATATTTAGCTTTATGTTCTAATTGATTTGTAATAAAGGTAAATTCTATTTTGTCACTTGATTCTCCAAAAATATCACTTATTTTATCTTCAAAACGACTTGGTATTGTAACTGTTTCTAATTGATTTGCAGCAAATGCAAATTCACCAATGGTAGTGACAGAATCAGGTATTGTAACTGATGTTAGACTATTATTCATAAATACTTGATGACCAATAGTAATAACTGAGTCAGGTATCGTAACCGATATTAATTTATTTTTTATAAATGCTCCATCATCAATAGTAGTAACTGAATTTCCAATTATAACTGATGTAAGATTATTATTCATAAATGCACCTTCACTAATAATAGTGACAGAATTAGGTATTATTACTGATGTTAGACTATTATTTGCAAATGCACCATCACCAATGATGGTAACTGAATTAGGTATCGTAATCGATGTTAGATTTTTATGATTAAATGTATTAGTTTGAATATTATTCATTTTAGCACCCAAACTAAGTAAATAATTTTGATCATCTTGTGAATCACCATGTGATATTGTCTGCATTAAAATATAATTTAAAAATGAAATATCTATCAATTGTCCTTGATATACTCCTTCTATATATTTATTAAATAATTGTAGTATCTTACACTTATTATAATATATATTACATTTTCTTTTGTTATATTTATCTACAATTCTATTACAAATTGGAGACTCAATATTCAATTTAACTTGAGGTGATACATTAATAGGTATTTCAGGTATTTGTGATGAATTTTCCATAATTCTATATACAAAACCTTTATGATCAGGTATTAATAATCTATTATTAATATTTATTTTATCTTGAAAGAACTGCAAATACCTAGTTTTTAATAAATTAACAAGAACATTATTAAAATCCTGATTATCAACTTCTTGTTCAATAAAATCTAAAGTAACCGGTTCATCTAATATATTCATAACTTGATTTTCTTCAACATGAAATTGAAATTTTAATTTGGCGTTTTTAGCTGGTATTTTGGTATTAGGATAGTTACGTTCTTGATAAGTAATAGCTCTTTTACCAGAATTATCTGGATCAAAAAATTTATCTTTAACTAATATTGTATACAATTTACCTTTAGAATTATAAACTGTAAATTTATTATCAGCACTATCTGCAGCAGTACACCAATTGGTACCACTACCTAGTACAATAGCATCATTTTGATTATTTGGACTTGCAAATAATACATTATCATTGTCTAAATATATTTCATAATTAGATTTAGATTTTTGATTATCCTGTATAAATTTTTTTAAATCTTCTATTGAACCAAAATTATTAATGTCTTTTACTTTTTTTTCCTTTGGTACGTTATTTTTATAACTATCAATAAGTATAGAAATTTCATTAAAAAGTACATTTTTTGAATTTGGATTTATCTGAGATAGATTTTCTTTATACATTTTATAATAAAAATCAATATAAGTAGAATCAATATTATTAATTATTTGATTAAAAATTTCTGTAATAATTTTGTTAACTCTATTAACTTCATCAAAATTTCCTGTATGTTCAGGACTATTTGCAGTACTATCAATATTAGATGGATAATTTTCTGGAAGTTGTCTTAGTAAATTTATTATTTCATTATTATCCTTTTCTGTTTCTAACATTATTTCTTTAGTTTTGGTATAATTATTTTTAAAATATGTAATAAAATCATTTTTACAACTTTTAATAGTTCCACCTCTTAATGATTTTAATTCCAAATATTTTTTTTTATATTTGAGATATTTATCTCTGTAAGAAATATTGTGATTCATATATATATTATATTAAAATAAAAATTGTATAAAAAATATTATATATTAAGAATATATCCAAATGAATAAAGAAAACAATATGTTAACAAATGCTTGTGTCAAAATTAAAAATCCTTTAATGTTCAAACCAAATTCAATAAATGTAGAATGTGATCCTGAAAATTATGATTTCAAATCTCAACAAAAAAAATACGAATTGTTAAAAAATTCATTAGAACCCTATAATATTAGATTAACAATGGTTTATGCAGCAAGATGGTCAACAAATCCAAATAACGATAGAACCAATAGATATAGTTTTGTAGTGAAGTCAGATTCTTTGGTAGTTTGGTATAAACACGAATCAGATGCAGTAAGATCAAGTAAAAATTTAATATACTTTGGTAAAAATAAAATGCTATTAAACACTTGGTTAAATATGAGCATACAAAACAAAAATGTAGTAATAGAAGAAATGAGAAATAATAATTAAATACAAAACAAGAAAAATGATATTTTATAATAAAAATAAATTGTTAATTTTTATAAAAATTTATTTATTCTTTACACATTTTATCTCGGATCTCAATAAGGAATTCTCTCCAGTTTTCAACACAAAATCCTCTTTCAATATACTTGCATATTCGTTCAATTGTTTTGTTTGCACGATAAGTTGAATAAGAATCGGTTTGTGACCCAGTCATTTTTTCAATATATGAATCTTGAATTCTCATGTTGTCAAATCCATTGGCTTTTTTATAATTGATTATAAATTTTTTATTTGCGAAATCAAATGAACTAGTACATATGTCTAAATCAAAATTATCCTTTATAAAATTATAAGGGTTTTCATCATTGACAAAAATTACTTGACATTCTACAACTTTGATACCTGTTGTAAAATAAATTTTTTGAAGAGTATAAACAGAATCAACTCCTGTCATATTATATTTTCGTGCAAAATCAAAATCTCTAGTTTGTTTCTGTATTGTAAAATTGGTTTGACCATTAAATTCAATAACTTCTTTAATAAATTGGTTTTTATAATAAGAACTGATATAAATATCAATATCATTAGGTTTATATTTCAATCTAAATATATACTGGACCGGATGAGAACCAGCAGTAACAGCTCGATATTTTGTAAACAACTTAATCAAGTCAATTTCGAATCTTTCAAGATAAGGTTGAGCGTATAATCCAATGCTTGTTATACCGATTTGTTGTTTAAGTCTTTCATTAACAAATTTACAATTAGTAATTAAATGCGGAAAATAATCTTTAATAAACCAGTTCATTATTTTTTTATTTTTATTTTTAATCAAATATCTTAAATAATTTCCATGGCAATAATTGAACATACAATTGGTACTTTTATTGATATTTTCAATTAAAGTTTTAAATATTTCTGGTTGCAATTTAATATCATATGTATAAATTGGTTTGTTACTGTAGCATATTCTATAATCATCAGCTTTAATTTTTAAAAAATTATTGGCGATTGAAGATTTTAATTTATAATACTCACTTATTTTATACGATTGTAAAAGTTGTTTCGCGTAAGGTGAATCAATATTAATTCTTGGAAGAGTATAAACCATAGGAGCTTTATATTTATTGTAAGATGATGTTTGACTCTCAGAATCAGGACCTTCATAAACTTCATGATACACAGGAGTATTTGCTGGAACAAGTATTGGAGTTAAGTAACTTCCAAAATGAACAAATTGGTGTAAATCTTCAATTTTTGAAAAATAAAAACCACCACCAGAACACCAGCCCTCTGGTTTGAAATCTTGTGGGTTAATATTTAATCCTTGATGATATTTATATCCTCTAGACGTATAATTTGGTTTAGTTAGTTTGTAATATAATTTGTATTGGTTGTCGATCAAATCTGTATTTCCAGATTTGACTAATTTATTAAGATACTCAGGATTTGTTATGTATTTGGATTCCAAATGTTTACCCAATTTATTAATCTGGTCTGGATTTGAATATATTTTAACCATTGATTCATAATCATATAAATTTAATGACTCAAATTGGTTTGAAATGGTAACAGGATTAACTAAATTGTTAGATGTATTTGTATTATATAATTTAACTGTATTAGTCAAATTATATGTGTTTAAAAAATCAACTGGTGAAGTTGCAAATGAAGTTTTAATTAAACTATTAGAAATAGAAGGAGTTTGAATATTAGTTATTTGAATATCCTGTAGATTGGTATCAGAATTTGAATTTGATTCAGGATACAACAATTTCATAATATGATTGATGGCTTTATCCATTTTAATTTATTTAATTATCATATAGTTTATTTCTAATATATAAAAATCAATTTTTACAAAAAATTGATTTTTTATTCATCTTAATAATACCTAACTTTATAGATTAATTAGATATGTTCCACGTATTTACCCCACCTCTTAATACAAGTGACTTGGCGATTGATGACCAATTTGTAGAAGTAACTAAATTAGATGTAGAAGAAGAAACTAAACTATGGAAAAAATATGAATCAATAGTAGATACAATTGGTAAGGAGAAACTTCATAGATTTAAGGAGATGCAGTCAGAAATAATAGAAATCTGGAAAGGAGTTAGATCTGAATCAGACAAGTCGTCAGAACTTTACACTATGAATGTAATGCTTCAACGCATGCAATGTATGGATACTAGTTTATCTGATGATCAATTGTATACCAAATATCTTGAGATGAAAATTAATCATTATAAAAAACAGATTGAACTATATGAAAAGTGTTTTAATGCATGTTTTAAAATTAATCGTAGAAAGTATAATTACGGACTAAAAGTCAGAGGTATTGATCGTTTAGATATTCCAGAAAACGAGCGATTTACTATCAAAACAATTCAAAAGTTTATTCAAGATCTTGAAAATAGTATAGAATTCTATGAAGAAAATATTAGAAGAATGAGAATTAATACTTCTTCAATTTCTTCTCATATAATTATTCAACAGCTACTTACACTGTTTGTTAACACATTCACAAAACAAAGACGCATACATCAAAGAGAGATTAAATACTATCAACAGTTATATCAAACATATAGTGAGTTAGATTCAACTACAAGATCTGCTTGATTTGTCTAAAATTTTATATAAAAAAATTATTCATCATAATAACCAGGTTCATCAGGATCAACACCAGAAGAATGACCAACTATTTCATAGAAAATTTCATCTTGAAAAACTTCTTTGAGATATTCTTGATCAATAACATTTTCCTGATCATATTCTGTTTCAAAATTTATAGTTTCTTTACGAGAATAATCATAACAACCATAAACTCCTCTTAATTCTAAATTATAAACTCCTTGTATATTTTTATTTATATTTGAAAAATTAATTTCTAAATGTTTTCGTGTATCTCTATCCTTTTTAAATTTAAAATTGTTTATAACAAAATTATATCTTAATTTGTTAGGAAATCTAATTTTTTGTTTTCGTAATATCTGGTTACAAATTTTAATTTTGATATCATCTGATGTAACCAAATTTTTTCTTTTCAAATAATAATAAAAATTAATTTTTTCTTCACAATTTTGTAATATTGATTTAACAAATGATTCTGTGTAAGATTTTGGTTCAGATTCAAGTTCTTTAATTCGTAAAGTTAACCAATTTATAGCATTTGGTAATGAATTTTTATAATTGATTATATCTTCTTCAGTCCAATAATCTTCAAATTCAGGTCCACCTTTTTCCACCTCATCGCTTATTTCTTTTAATGTCTCTGATAATTTTTCTTTTGCAGCTGCATGATCTTTTGGTAAAGAATATAAAGGACAATAACATTCACTAACAAAAACATAATCATCATCATATTTGTATTTGGTTAAATCACAAACACATTCATCTTCGTCTAATCCATAATCTGAATCATCAAACAAAATATATGAAGGTTCGTCTGATATTAGTTTTAATTCTGGATTTGACTTTTGATCAAGTACAAATGAAAAATGAATCAAGTATTGTTGATCAATTGGTTTATCAAGTATAGATATTAAATTAATTGAATCAAATGATTTGTTAGATGTTAAACTTAGTAATTTAATATATTCGATCAAAATTTGTTCTTTATCATTTTGAGATAGTTGAAAATTATATTTGTAATAATTTTCTTTTTTTATAATATTTTCCTTACAATAAGAAAAAGAATAATATTGGTAAGGTTCAAATAGTCCATATGATAATATTTTTTCATTACCATTAACTAATTCAAAAATAACAGAAACATAATTAAAATTCATTTATCTTATATAATAATGATTATTTTATAAACAAATTTCAATATTTATTTCAATATTTATTTCAATATTTATTTCAATACTTATTAGATATATAACTTTAATTCTTCTTCAGAATGATAATTCATCATAAATAGTTCATCATCTTGACCTATATCAATTTCAATATTAGGAAACTGTTTTTTAATATCTTCAATATTAGAAGATAATTCAGGAGATAATCCATTTAATTGTAAATATTCAATTGAATTAGGTAAATTAATAATTGGTTTGTCAATTAGTGCTCCAAAAATAAGTTTTTTTAAATTTGATGGATATTTTATAATTTGATAATTGAAAAATTTTCCTAATTCCAAATATTTAATTGAATCAGGTAAATCTACAAATTCTTGATAGAAACCATCACCCAAAACAAGATATTCTAGATTAGGAGGAAGATTCTTTATTGCATAAATTTCACATTTATCTAAAATTAATTTTTTAACACTCTCAGGTAAACCATCAATTTCAAGTGGATAAGTAGATAGCAATTCTAAATGTATTATACCATTTGGTAAACAAGGCATTTTTACTTTATAACTTGTTTCTGTGATTGTGTATAAATCCAAAACCAGATGCTTTATACTATTTGGTAAATTATTAAACTGATGTGTATTTTGATAACTTGAAAAAAATAATTTTTCTAATTTGTTTGGTAGATAATCAATTGGATGATTAAAACAAGTAGATTGTAATGAAAGAGTAGTAAGGTTAGGAGGAAGGTTATCAATTGGTTGATTAAATTTACTAGATATTTTTAGTACTTGTAAACTTTCAGGTAAATTATCAATTTGACAGTTAAAATCTCCAGATAAGTGTAAATAAGTTAAATTTTTTGGTAGACAATCAATTAATTGATTAAATTTTGAATTGGAATAAAATTCAATATTTGTTAAATATAAACAATTTTCAAGAATATCAATAGACTGATTAAAATTTTTTTCAAATGTAATATGAGTAACAGAATCGGGTAATTGTATTAGTGATTTATTATAATAATAAGTAAAAATTACTTTAGAAAATTTAGACATAATGTCAAATATTTCATTCAAATCAGTATTTTCAAAAATTTTTAAATCATTTGGATAAAATCTTTTAATTGAATATTTGTATTCATAAATAATTTCTGTAAAAGAATCTGGTAAATCATCAATATTATAAGGATAATTTTTACCCACAACAATTTTTTCAGCCGATTCCATAAATGAATAATTTTCGATCATTTTTTGAGTAATTAATTCTTGACTATTAAAAGGTATTTCTAGAATCTTTTCGCATTGATTAATAGTATAGATTCCTATTTTTACATTAAGAGTATAAAGTGATGTAATTCTTTGAGAATAATTTGGAGGTAATACTACTATTTTATATTGTTTTGTTTTTTCCAATAGTTCATCATAAATTTCTAAATCAAAATCATCATTAAAAACTATAGTTTTCTCTTCAGGATATTCAGTATACATTTATAAATGGTTTTAATTAAATAATTAATTGTTAAATAAAAGTTTTCAATTTTTCTTATATCATCTGTCTAAATGATAAACTAATTCTTTGTAATACTTCATTGTCACATTTATCAATTCCATGTAAAAATTCTTCTTGTATTGTACCACCCATTGTTATTATACTTCCATGATCCAATCTAATTTTAATTATTGATTTTTTACTTGATTTTTTAGGAATAATATTCAAATATCTAAATTTTTCTGGTTCATATCTTGGATATATTGATACAATTGAAATTGATGCATCAGGGATCATGCATTTTTGACAATCAGAATGTGGTGCAATAAAATCATTATGATCTGTATACCAGTTTGCAATTACTTGATTATATTTTGAATCGATGTTAGTAATATGATCATAAACTTTTTTAAATTGTTCAGGTAATTCTATATTATTATTGGATGTATCAAAACCAGAATACATATACGAATGAGTTTTTGTAATTTCCAAATCTGTCGGGGTATTCAAATAAGATTGTGAATATCTATTGACTTCAACTTCTTTTTCATACATAATAATTTTGTGTTTGTTTTCAGGATGTAAATTCCACATTGTGTTAAAATTTTCAAACAAATAAAGTTTTAATTCATCTGGTATATTATCAATTCTAATAAATGCTGATCCAGATTCATTTAATTTGATTGTTTGGGATATAAATCCAGGACATATAATTCGTTGATTACTATTTAGTTTATCTGATTCAGATTCTTCTTCTAATTCTTCATCATATTGTTCCTCCAATTCATCCGAATCAAATGAAAAATCAGGATCAATTTCATTAGGTTGAATACAATGGTTTTCACTTATTGATTTATCTTTTAGATTGATATAAAATGATCCAATTTTAAATTCTAAATAATTTGAATCTGACAGTGGATTTAGCAAAATAATAGAATCAACATATTCTAAGATCAAATTGTGTGTCGGATCTGTATCTAATGTGTTATTAATCACAGAGTCTTTTTTATCAATAGAAATTAGTACAGGAATTAGTACATCAACAATTTTAAATTTCGATCTTAATTGTGTACAAATTTCTTCCAATGTATTGGAAACATTTGAAATATCAGTTAGATCCAAAACTAATTTGTTATGATTAAAATGAGTTGGATCCAGATTTTGAATATCAACTACCAATGGGTCAAATAGATGACCTTGTCTAATTTTAACATTAAATTTTCCAGATTTAAACAATTCTGATCTTTCAAACCAAAATATATTAGTAAAGGTATAACCATAATTAATAGCTTTTATTATTCTACGATTATTAACATATGAGGCTGGATGTTTAATTATTTTGGTTTGAATTGCTTCTTTGAATCCAAAACCAGAAACCAATCCAGTAGTTGGAGTCCAATAACATCTACAATAATCAAAATCGAATCTATTAATTGTATCGAATGGATCACAAGATGTGTAAATCAAATTAATTTTTGGTAATAAATTATCTATATTTGACTCAGAATTATCATCAGAATTATCATCAGAATTAAACATCTCTATCATTGATGGGTAAATATTAAAATTTGAATAAAATGGATACATTTCACTTAATGCTTTTTTATATTTAATTGGATTAGTTACCCAAAAATCTAGATCTCCTTTAATTTTGGTTTGAGTGACTAGATTGGTAACAGAATGACCAGCTAAAATATATCCATCAAAAGACAAATTTTTAATAAAATCCAAAGTTATTTTATTTGCCCATAATTCGTTTGGTTGAATATTTTCAAAACTATATTGTTCCATAATATCTGTAATATATAATTAAACTATTACAAATATCAAATAAAAATCAATTTTTATATAACTATTCACAAATATTTTCAGTATTGGGTGGTAATTCTTGTAAAAGTCTGGCTTCAACAATAATATTCCAGGCTTGTAAGATATAAAATTTCATACTAATAAATTGTTTAACACTAATATCGTTGTCATTAAATAACTGATTATCTATTAAAATTTGATTTAATAATTTGTTAACTTCTTTAACTTCGTCAGGATTTGATATAATATTTTCATAAAACTTTGCAAATCCTTTCATATTAGTTCCTGTACATAAATTAATTTTTTCACGTAAAATATAAATTAATGTATTAAAATCATAGTCAGTAGTATTTTTACTTATAATAAATCTATCTAGTTTATCAATATTTTCAATAATATACTTGAGTATACCAATAGAAATAATTAAAGTATTAATTTTAAACTTTGAAATAAGATTTCTAAATATATAATCATTAAAATAAGGTTTTTGGAATACAAGTTGATTACTATTAGAATAAGGTATATCATTTTGAATTAGTTTAACTTCATAATCATTATATTGTCTAGGAATAAAATAGACTCTATCTATATTAAATGAATTCCATCTCATATTAGATTTATTATCCTCACACCATTTTCTTAACTTGTAAAATTCTTCAAATACTTTTGTAATTTCAATTGGTGTCAAACTTTTATCTCTTAAATATATTTTTAAGAATAAAAGCTGTATTGGATATGAATCATCATATTGAATATCTGAATCATTAATATTAGAATAGAATTCACCATTTCCAATTAATTTAATTCTAAACGTTATATCATCTTTATCATAATTATATAATGTTTCAAGTTCAAATCTTTTAATTATAATGATATGTGTTAATTTGTGTTTTTTTGTTTTGACATCTAGATCAAAAAATTCAACCCAACCTATACTATAACCATAATAAAATTCATTAGAAGATGAATCATAAATACCATAGAATACTGGTGTAAAATAAGGATTTTCTACAAAATATTCTGGCTTTTGACCAAACTTGGCAGTAGCAGCCTCTTCTATAACTTTATCTAATTCTGTTTGATAATGATAATTATTAACTATATATAATTTTGGATCATAAATATTAACTAAATTTTCTCCAAATAAACTATTTTTAAAACTAATTTTTTTCAAATCATAATAAATTCGATAATTATATTTATTTAAATATCCAATTTTACTCAGTAAAGAATATAATTGATATTTTTTATATATATTACTAATTGGTACATTTAATATTACAGTATTAGATTGTTGTTGTTGCTGTTGTTCTTGTTCTTGTGTAGATTCAAATTGATTTGATTGTATTTCTACTAAATCAAAAGATGTTTTCTTAATAATATTTTTAATAAGATCAGATGATACTTGATCAATGAAACCTAAATTTAATATAAATTCAAATTCATCATGTGAGAACATTAATAATGTCATTTTAATTTCATTAATATTATGAATAGAAATATATAGAGGTTGTCTGTAAATACTAGTTTCTAAATATTTAAACTTATCATCAGTTGTTTGAATAGAATAAATTCCTTGATTTGTAAAATAATTTCTATAAATAGTTTGTATATTTTGTTTATTAAATAATGGTAATTGATTTTTTTTATAACCTTCTTCATTTTCAATTAAATATTTTACTAATTCTTTTATTTCTCCATTCAAAATATTATTTAGATTAGAATTTAATACAAAATCAACTGTTTGTCCTTTATTAATATTTCTTAATCTATATATACCTTGAGCTATATCTCTAAATCTATTAAAAGGACTAATAGTAATTAAACCTTTTGCTTCAGAATAGATTTTCATATCAATACCTGTAATATGACCTTGATCATAATAATAAAATCTATTAATTAAAGGAATATTTAAAGATTCATAATTAATTAAATCATTATCTAAAGTTAATGCCATTTTTTTGTTTGATTTATCAATAAAAACTACACATTTAAATTTATCTTCCAGGTTTTTATTTTTAATTTGATTTATTATATTTTGTGCAATTTGATTACTATCATTATTAATAAAAAATGATCCTGTATCAATAATTGTATGATATTTATTATCTAATCCAATATTTATTATATTTAAAAAGTCGTCTTCAACAATAATTTTATTTGGTTTATCCAATCCTATTATACTAGCTACAACAGCACCATCACCACCTTTTTGTCTAATTATACTTTCGATTTCATCATCAGGATTAGTTTCTTTAGCTAAATAAACATTAGGAGTACCAGTAAATCCAGTTCTGAACCCACAAAAGTTTGATGATACAATATCAGTAAAAGATAAGCTATTTACAAATTTAACAATTTTAATAAATCTAGGTAAAATTATGTCAATAACATAATGAACAATTGGGAAATTATTCTTCATTTGATCAATTTGATTTTTATCAAAATTAGTAATTTTTTTAAATTCAATAATATTTGGTGGATTTGTTATGTTTTTAGTTAATTCCAAATATAAATTTAAACCTTTATTTTTTTCAGGAGAATTAAATTTATCAATTTTGTATAATTCATATATATGTTCTAAATATAATTGTAGATCAATATATCTAATTCTTTTAATAGGATTGTCAAAATAAGAAATAATTGTTAAAGCAATATTATATAAATAATCCGTAAATTCTGATTTATCAGATGGTTTCTCATCAGCTATAAATGGTACAGCAATAAAGTATTTCTTTAATATATCATCTGAATGTAAATTACCATATTTTGAATATAACACAGAAATATCTTTGGAATTTGAATGTTTCAATCCATAATGTCTTCTATGTAATTGTTTTAATATCATAGGAATAACTTTTTCAAAATTATATAACATGTTTAATATTGAAAGATTTATTGATTCTTCACGATCTTTTGTACTTTCAACTAAATTTTCTAATTTTTCCATTTGATTTGATATCAAATATTCGTAAGCAATTTTATAATTAGGTCCTAAATTTTCTCTAATACAACATAAATATAAATTATTAATTAACTTCAATGCTTCTGGCATAATTACATTTGAATTTAAAATTAAATGTGGTTTAAATTTAAAATTGAAATTATTTACTAAATCATTAGATACATTACCAAAATCACATTTTAAATCATTTAGATCACTTGATAGATTTGTTGAACCAAAATATAAATTATAAATAAATTTAGCTATAAAGTCAATTGTTTCTTTTGAATTATCAATTGTTTCATAACCATCAGATTTACTTTGAATATTTAGTTGACTTTTAAGTGGATCTGATATTTCATCTATTTCATCATACATAATATATGAATTTTTAAATTTATCAATTAATTCTTTATTTTCATAACCTTGTAACAATTCTGCTTTAATTTCATAATCTGAATATACTTTTATCTTTTTATTTAATAAACTTGAATCAATTTGACCAATTATATTTGTTAATATTCTTTTTGATTGTAATACTAATGATTCCGGCATCACATGTAAGATATCAAAATCTGGATTTCCTTCTTTTAATAATAATAATGTAGTTAATGGTGCTATTACCGATGATTTACCTTCTCCCATCAGTAATTGATGGAAATTTTGTCTTACATCGCCTTTTAATTCATATAATAATCTATTAGAAAAATCTATTTGTTCAGTTCTTATAATATTACCAAATATATATTCAAAGTATGCATATAAATTATAATTAGCATTTTCTATTCCTAAATAAACTGGTTTAATAATCAACAAATTATAAATATTTGTACAATCATAATTTTCATGATCATCTGATAATAAATTAAAAATTAACTCTTTTACTTGTGTTAATTTTCTTAATATCAAATAATTTGAAATAATTGTTGATCTTAGATCATTATCTAATTTAAATATTGATAAATCCAATTTAAACATAAAGTTTATTTTGATATTATCAATGTAAATTTTTTCTGTTGTTTCTATTAAATATTTAATACATAAATCAATCATATCTTTAAAAATTATTAAATTTTCTTTACTAATTGTTCTAAAAGTTTTGGTATTCATATTATTTATATATGCTTTGTAATCATGAAAGATTTCTGTTGATTGTTTTACCACTGGATCTAATAAATTTTTTTTAGAACTTTGATTTAAACTTTGATCAGAAGAATTTGTACCAATAGATCCATCTCCTATCATTAAATTAATTATTTCATCTAAAACATATTTGTAATCAGTATTACTAGATTTACTAATATAATCTGAAAAATCTTCAAATAATTTATCAATATTATTTGGATCTGATTCTAAACTATATGAAGAATTTACACTTAATGAATTACCTAGTAATAATGTAATGATTGGATCCAATATATAAACAAAATCTGATGTATTATAGAGATTAATATATTTTTTAAAAGATTCTAATAATTCATTTGTTTTATCAATTGGATTAGTTTTGTTAAATAAGTTAGTAACATTGGTTTTGTAATTTTTATTTGACACAATTGAATTTTTATCAATAAAATTAATTAAAATATCTAATTTATCAAAATAACTTGTTTCTATATAAAATGAATCTTCAAAGGGATATACTATTTTATTAACTAAATTGTATGTGTTTGTTATTTTTTTATTTCTATATGAAGTTATATTCTCATATGATTGTTTAAACACAGGAACACTTTTATTTTTCATATACAAAATAGCATCATTTATATTAACATACTTCAAATCCAAAAATATTGGATTTCCTTCTATATCTTTTTTGTGACTCAAACATTGTTTGATTAAAACGTTAAAATTTCTAAAATTAAAATCAATAAAATTATAACCAAAATATTGATAATATTTTATATGATTTATTGTAATAATTTTTATACCATCTTCAATCATTTTTATAACCGGATCAATTTTAATTTCTTTGTTATCAATTATTTTTATAATTTTAAAATATCCAGTGTTATACAAATTTTCCACAAATAAGTAATAATAAATTGATTCTGAATTAGCAAATTTTGTTAAATTCAATGTAAAATCTCTAAAAATATCGGAATTATTTTTATTTGTCTTGTTGTTATTTGAAATATTTAATAAAATAATTTGTGCAACTTCCATATTCCCTGCATTCAATAATTCTTTTATTAAATATCCCAAAATTAAATTATTTGTTTCATTATATATATCATTGTATGATATTTCAATTTCATAAATCTTAGTAAAATCATTTGGATCTTTTTTATAAATGTATGTACCCAAAATATAATATTTATTTAAATTAACATTAAATCCTAATAACAAATTAGTATCACAAATATATCTATTGTAAAAATAAACATTTGATCCTAAAATTATTTGATAATTAAAATTATTGTAATATAATATATTTATTTTTTCGTTATAAATAAATTTACATTTTAATTGTGGACTATAATAAATATATAATTCTTCATCACTATCATACATTACAAATAAATCATTTGATTGATTTGTTATATAATTAACATTTAAACCATTAATATTGCTTGGTCTATCAATATAATGAGAATTTACAAATAATAATAATTTAAAATATATATTTAAAATATATTTGTTTTTTATAATTTGACTCATATTGATTACTTTTAAATATTTACTTTCGCCATTAATTTTATATTTTAAATCATAATTATCAGAATTAATATTAATTATAGTTGATTCTTGTGGATCAATTGATTTATATTTACTATCATCTTTTGAGTCAGTTTTTATATAAATCATTTTGTTAAAAAAACTATAATCAAATAATATTTTAAATCTAAATTCATCTCTTTGGTCTTTAATATAGTTTTTGTTATGATCTTCTATAATTCTTGATCTTTCTAAACCTTCATAATCAATTAATTGTAAACTGGTTAACACAAACTCGTTCTCAAATATTACATTATTTGAATTAAAATTAGTTAAACATAATTTTATCCTATTTCTAAAATTAGAAAAATCAAAGTATTGTTCTTTTTTAACAACACCTGTTTTACTTAAAATAATTATTTTATTGTCGTCTGTTAAACCTTCTTGATTTGATATTTCTGTATAATAAATAATATTTAAAATATTAAATATCAAATTTACATAATCACTTAACTTTTTATAAACTCTGAGACTTTTAGTATCGTGTTCAATATCAGTTCTCATATTAAAAATTTCTCCAAAACCAATATTATTTTTTTTAATAATCATCTTAATTTTTTCAGAATCCAATAAAATTGGGAATAATGCGTTATAAAAATGTATTGATGTCATAGAATAAATTATATCAGTATTACTATTTTTAAGTGGTTCTTTGCTAGTATTATAATTTGTTGTAAATCCAAATAAACTAGATAATTTCATTATTTTATCAATTAACTGTAAAGAATTAATAATATAATCATCAGAGTATTCATTAATATATTGTTGAATTAATTTTTTTGTATCAACATTTTTATTAACATTTGCTATTTTTTCAAACAATGTTAACAACAACATATCTATCATATTATTTTCTAAATATGAATTTATTTTTTTTATATTTACAACTAAATTTATAAAATCATCTGTATCAGTATTGTTTATAAAAAATTTATCTGGATATAAAAATAAAATATTTATTAAATTTATTATTAAAATTTCATAATCAAAATATTTGTTTTTATCTAAAATTTCTAATTCAAAATCTAAATTTATTTTATTAATAAATTGTTTTATTAACTTAAAATTTGGTTCATAAGTAAAATCATATACCCAGTAATAATCTGAATAATTATCTCTTACTATATTTGAAAATGTGTTGATATTTGATCGATTATTTATAGTTAATACACCTATTTCTTCTAATCCAATTATGATATGAGAAAAATAATAATTTTCAGATTCTCCATAAATAAATTTATTCATCAAAATTAATGTATCATCTATATTTTTAAAATCCATATAAAATCCATTTTTTAAATATAATGGTGCGCTAAAATAATTTTTTGAATTTATTACAAAATTTTTTATTTCTTGACCAAATAATAGAGCATCAGTATTTTTTGTTAATGTAGTTATTTTTTCAAAATTATTTCTTATATTAAAAATAAAATATATAATAACTAGAATTGTATCTACATTAGTACTACCCCAAACTGTAGATTTAAAAACAACATTTACTAATTTCTCAAAAGCAAAATAGTTAATAAATAAATTGTTAAAATCTTTATGTATATTTCCAAACTTATTAAAAAGTTCTCCAAACCCAAGAAAACAAAAAAAACTTATAGGTTCTTCCTTACTGTATATTAAGAAATCATTTATAGCAAACATATTAATTTGTGATGTATAGGTTGGATTTACATAGGATTCTATCAAAGGTATTTTATCCAAGTCATTATTAATTGATAAATCAATATTATTTTCATTTATATGATTTAATTTTGGTTTACCCCAAATTATTTTATTTATAAGATTTATGTCTTTATTATTAAAAAACGGTAAAACTATGAAACGACCAAAATTATTTTTAATATACATATTATATGTATCATTTATCCTTATAAAATCTTGTCTTGATCTTAAAATGAATAATGAAAAATAATTTTTTAAATAATCAGTGGAATTGCCGTAGTTAGAATAAGACATATTCAATATAATACCTGTTTTTATCTCCAAAATTATACCTGTTATTATTGTAATATTTAATAATATTATCTTGTAAACATCATTTATTGATACCAATATTTTTTTTGAATAAAAAATACTTATTATCGAGTATATATTTTTATAAATTTCCCTTATTTGTAAATATAAATCATAAAAATCATCTGTTAATAATAAAATATTTTTTTTAAATATATCTTTGTTATTGTACAAATTTAATAAAATACTTTCAACTATATCATATATTGTATCAATAATTATTAAGGAATAAATATTATTTATTTTTAAATTTAACTCTATAAAAGCTAAACTTTCATCTAAATTATATATTATATTTTTAAACTCATTTACAAAATTTTTTCCATTTACTAACTTTTTTAAATTTTCAAATAATTGTTCACAATTAACCATTTTTTTTCTATTTTTTTCTATTATATTTTTAACAACTACATTATTTTTTGTTTTTAAAGAAAATTTTTCTGGTAATGATTCAATTTCTTCTGTTAATGATTTTTTAATAGTAAAATCAATATTTTGATTTAACATATATTTGGTATTGTCACAATTAATTATTGAATTTAATAATTCGTTTCTTATTTTATCTACGTTAATTTTTACATCTGTATATATACTTTTAACATCTATTGTTATATTATTCTTATTTGCTAATTCTTGTATTTTTTCAATATCATTTTTTATATATTCAAAATATTCACAGTATATTTGTAATCTGTCTCTATAAAATACATATTTATTTTCTAACTCTATAGACAATACTCTTAAAATTATTTCTTTTATCAAATATATTTTACCTACATACAAAAATATTTTTAATTTGTCACTTATTTCTACATTTAAATATGATTCTGATGAATTCATATTAATATTTCTACTTAATATTTCTAACAAATATATTACAGATCTAAATGAACAATCACCTTTTATTTGTATTGGTGTATTTATACTTACTCTTAAATTATCATATTCTTCCATATATTTATCACTTTGTATATTATATTCTTTATCTAAAAGTTGCTTTAATAACAAATTGTAAAAATTTTCTGTTTTAAAACCACCAATTTCAAACATATATTCTGTTGTTAAAAACTCTATTAATTCTTCTTCATCAATTATATATCCTATTATCCCTGAATTTATATCATTTTCCTTTAAATTTTGATAATCACATCCTTCTCCTGAATTTATAAAATAAAATTGGTATTTTTTTGTTTTATTGATTTCTTTATAATAAATACCCATTGCATGACCTAATGATGATATATATATATATTTTTCATTTTTATTTAACATAGAAGTATCTATTAACATTTGTCTTATTTTTTTTTCTACCTCCTGATATTTATATGAATAATTTTCTCTTATTTTATCTATATTACCACTATTAAATATTGCATACACATCTTTTTTATCATTATCATAATTCATATCCTTAAAATAGTTTACACTACCTCCTAACAAATGTAAATAATCTAATAATAAATTTGGCTGATCTTTTGTATAAATTATATTAAATAAATTTTTGATATCGTTATTATCTTCTAATATTTCTACCATATCATATATAGTTAATTCTCTTATATTACCTTCATCTTCTAATAATATATAATTATCAAATATCCAATGATTATATATTTTTTCTATATTATATCTGTCAATATTTGGGTTACTTGATGGATTATTTATTATTTTTTTATTTATATCACAAATATCTGGTAATATGCTATCGGTTTCATCACATGATGATTTTAAACCTATAAGTTTTAATTTTAAATTTAAATGTATTAGAGTAAAAATATTATCTAATTCTTTTCCTTTTTCACTGAACACAAATGAATCTATTACTCCATTATCTAAATCATCTGATAATTTTTTATTTAATATTTCTGATTCTAAATTTAAAATTTCTAATATTTTTTTAGAAAGTTCATATATTTCTTTATATTTTTTAGTATCTGGAGAACCTATTATATTCTCTATTTCACCAATTGATTTTTTAAAATCTTCTGAAAAATCTAATGATTTATACGTATCCACAATACCTGATCCTATTTGATCTAATTCATCTAATTGAACTTTATTTTTCTCTTCCAAATATTTTTTTTTGTATTTAATGTATTTTTTTAAAAAATTTGACATTAATTTATATATATATTACTATTCTATTTTTTTAGTTTATAAATAATTTAATTATAAATCTTTGATTATTATATATACTTGAATGAAAATATCATCTTGTTCTACAGAAAATTGTGAGTCTAAAATTCATTCTGTCTATTTTTGCGAATTTTGTAAAAAAAATTTTTGTGTTGATTGTATGTATTTGTTTTGTTTTACCTGTAAAAAATATTATACTTGTTTTGGATGTGGAATTAAACTTAAAACTGATTTGGAAGTAGAAAATATTATGAATGATTCTAAATTACAATGTTCAATTCATAAATAAAACTAATTTATCAAACAATCTGGTATTTTCTTAAAATTATTTACTTACTTTAAGACCAAAAGTGCCCACTGTATTTACTTGGTTGATATTTTTTATAATTTTAATAACATCAACCCAATCTGCTTTATAAATTAAAAGTGTATCAGATATTTTCGTAACTAACTTTCCTGTTAACTTGTTGGACAGATCAGTTTTAATTTTTTCAAGAGATTGTGTAGATTTACAATATTTACTTCTAAAAACTTTTGTAGAATCTTTATAAAATTCTTTTAGTTCATTATATCTTTGTTCTGGATATTCTGTTGAAACCTCAATTAGAACATATCCTTTCTTTATTCTTCCACCATAATATATGCTTGTATAACTAAAAGATTCTTTTGTTGATATGGCTTTTTTACTTACCTCAACTACCTCATCAAATGAATCAGAATCCGAATCTGATGCTAATATTATAGTCTTGGTTTGGGGTTTTTCATCATCTGAATCGGTTGATGATTCTGAATCTGATGTGTCTGAATCTGCTATTTTTTTTAATTTGGACATACCAAACTTTTTAATCGATTTTTTTATATCATCATCTGATTCTGATTCTGAATCTGATGATAACTCTATCTTTGTTTTAGATACTTTAGTTGGTTTTTCTTCTTCCGATTCTGAATCTGATGTATCAATATCTATTTCTGTTTCTGATTCTGCATCCATTTCTGAATCTGATATTCTTGATTTTGAAAATAATTTTTTAGGTATTGGCTTTTCATCATCTGAATCTGTTGATGTCTCTGATTCACCGTCTACTACTTTTGATTTAACATTTGGTAATTTTATCGGAATCTTTGTTGGTAAAGCTTTTTTTCCTATTTTCTTTAAAGGTACTTCTTCAGCTTCTGTCTCTGAATCTGATGATTCTGATTCAGCAATAACTGCTTTTTTACTTTTTGATATATTTAACAGTCTTAATTTTTGCGGAGGTATTTTTTTTGAATCTGAGTCTGAATCCGAATCTGAGTCTGAGTCTAAATCCGAATCAGAATCTAAATCTGATCCAATACTCTTTTTATTATTATTAATCTTTTTTTGATTGTTTATATTATAATTTGTCTTATAATAATCAATTGCCTGTTCATAATATTTTTGTGACATTGATACAAAATTTTTCTTTTCATAATATTTAGCTAGCTCAAACATACAATACATAATACCATATTCAGCACCACTTTTGTATGTACTAATCAATTTAGCATTTTCACCTCGTTTTTTATACATATGTGTTAATCTAATAATTGATTTAACATAATAATCAGTTTCGTTGTTATATTTCATTCTTCTATTAGTTATAAATATAGGATATATAGTAACAAAATCAATATTTTTATTATATATCCTATAATAAAATTTGTTTTTTAAAATATCTAATAATAAGAAGTAATTATCCTTATAATGAATGAACATACGAAAACAATATTAGATGAATTTACATCTGATACTACTAATTTAGATATATCAAATAGAAATATTGAAGGTATTTTGGATCTAAAAAAATTTTATGACTTAAAGAGACTTAATTGTTCAAATAATAAAATCCAGATTATAACCGGATTAAATAGTTGTGTCAAATATATTGATTGTTCTCATAATGAAATTACAATCTTGGATATGTTACCAAGTAAACTTGGAACTTTAATTTATCATTCGAACCCATTAGTTAAATTGGTATATCCTATTAATGATAACCCTAATTGGTATCCTGATACTTTAACCGAATTAATTTTAGAACCTAATTTTAATGAACAAATAATTTCGTATAAAAAAATAAATTCAAATAACGAAATAGAAATACAAACTGAAAATCAACCTATTATTAAATTTGACATTAATACTAACAGTTTCAAATATTTAACAGATTCAAATGTTAAAAAAATAATATTTTGTAAGTTTTTTAATCAACCTATTGGTCATTATAATTTAACTACTGATTTGGAAGAATTACATTTAGGAGATAATTTTAATAAACCAATTGATATGTTACCTTCTAATTTAAAAACATTAATTATTGAAAGTAAAAGATTTAATCAACCTATTGATCATTTACCAAATTCATTGATTAAATTAGAAGTTATGGGGGTTTTTACCTATCCTGTTGATAACCTACCTGAAAATTTAGAATCACTCACAATTATATCTAATTTTAATCATCCTATTGATAATTTACCCAAACAATTAAAATATTTAAGAATTAGAGGTAGTTTCTCACAATCAATTGATAATTTACCAACAAATTTAATTAGTTTACATTTAGGAAGAAATATTTATATTCCACTTGATAACTTACCAAATTCTATCAAGTATTTGGAATATCTAGGTAATACTTATGAAAAAAATGAGTCTCATACTAATATTATTGAATCTATTGAAACAATAAAATTTTGTGAAGATTTTAATCAAGAACTAAAACATTTTCCCAGATATGTTAAACATATTTATTTTGGTAAAAAATTTAATAAAAAACTTGAAAATTTACCAAATGATTTGGAGTCAATAAAATTTTCTCAACATGAATCTAAATATAATTTACCAATTGAAAATGATTCTATTCCAGAGTCAGTAAAAATAATAGAATTTGGACCTGAATTTGATCAACCTGTTGATAATTTACCTGAACAATTAGAAAAAATTACTTTTGGAAGAAAATTTAATCAATCAATTGATTCTTTACCACCTAATATAAAATACATTTATTTTACACCTTTATCTTATTTTAACAAAAGAATTGATTTATTACCATCCAGTCTTATATCATTATGTATCCAAAACAATTTTAATCAACCAATTGATTTATTACCAAATACTGTCAAATATATAAATATTGGTAGAAATTTTAATAAACCAATTGATAATCTACCAAAAAGTATTATTTCATTAACTATTGGAGATGATTTCAATTTCCCCGTACAAAATTTTCCAAACCTTAGTAGTTTAAATCTTGGAAATTCATTTAGTAAACAATTAAGAAATTTACCAAAATTAAGTTTTTTAACTGTTGGAAAATCTTTTTCCTTGGAAACAAATTCATTACCTGATACTATACAAACAATCACATTTACTAATCGTAATTTTAAACTATTAAATTTATCAGAATTACCAGAATCAGTTAAAGAAGTTAATTTATTTTATTGTCATGTTTCTACAATACAATCCATTCCTGATAATATCAAGATAATTAAAACTAAATCTTCTACTATAGGAAGTATTCCTGATATATACAAAAGTAAAATTTACAAAGAGTTGTAACTAGTATTTTATATAAAAATTGAAATTCAAAGTATGTTATGTTATAAGATTATTACATAATCTAACTACTAACAAGCAAATAACTATAATGGGGGTTGAAATATCAAGAGAAGCAGAAATACCAGAATCAATTGATGATAACTTTGAAGCATATAGAGAATCTTGGAGAACTACTAATTATTTAGAAACAATTGGTAATACATTATTTCCTAATACTCCTACTCTAAGTACCAGTTCATTGGAATATGCTGGTAAGATTTTAAGTGAATATATTAGTGACAAAAAGATAGAGATGACATTTTTGGAAATTATGGCCGGAAATGGTGTCGCCTCTTATTTATTAAAACAGTCTATGTGTAAACATGGAACTATAATTTGTAATTGGAAGGCTACTGATTTACAAAATTTTACTCATCATAATCCACCAATTGATGTAGAATTTGATATTGATTCAGTAGAGACTATTAGTAAATATGGTCAATTATATAATACACTATTTTTGATATCGCCTCCACCATGCTTATCTGATCATATAATTGGTTATGGAGACTATTTTGCAATTAAAGAATGGATAAAATTATCAAATGCTCAATATATTATAATAATTGGTGAGTTAGGTGCATCTGATGGATCACCTGGTATGTATAAATATATGTTAAATTTAGAAGGATGGCATGTATCATTAAGACATATGATTTACCAAGGTGTAGATATAGTAGGAGGACCTGTTGAAAAAGAAATTTTTATATTTGAAAAAGACCAATAATTATACTAAAAATTGAAATATTTAGGATCAGGTATGGGATATTTAATCGAGATAATACACATATTACAAATGATAAGTAAAAATCCTGCCAAAAAACCCACTATAAAACCGAATACACAACCAATATCAACTAAATCATCTATATCACCCGTATCACCTAAATCATCTACATCACCTGTATCACCTGCATCAATCAGACCTACTAGTATATATAACCCGAGTACACCTTTTCTATTAGGACACCTATATCACCAACTATTACAGAACAATTACAGAATTAAAAAATGGATGGAGCGTAGGCACGAAGTTACTACAGTTTTGGAACCTACTGATCAATCATTATATTTTACAGGATGGAAAAGTCCAGATTCAATTGAT
>JACCDO011492681.1_pt1 | contig 25180 bp, 17 predicted proteins | sample 7446101 | NCBI WGS metagenome assembly JACCDO01 (sample SAMN15323440, study PRJNA562643) | freshwater metagenome | isolation source: river surface water | place: USA:Blue River Watershed | collected 2017-08-16 | reverse complement strand
TGTCCGTTAGTGATTAAGTGTCCGTTAGTTCGTGATTAGTTACGTGATAGTTACTTACAAATATGCATAATTTAATTCAAATAAAACTAAATTCAAAATTTCTGCAAAATTTAGTGCGTACGTGATTGACGAACAAGGGCTTCTTGCTCAGCACTGGTCAGTGGAAGGATTCGTTGGCAACACAGTATATGACTTACAGTCGTGGCAGTCATATCATTGGTTGTTAGTGGTAAAAATTTAGTGTAAACAAGAACTAATTCGCCGTTGCTGTCTCCGTCGGCTCGCTTCTGCATCTTCATAAATATGCCGCTCTTGGTCTTACCGACAGCACATTCTTGTAACAGGACATTAAATTGTTGTGTTTGACTGCTTATGATGTCGATCGCTTGCACTAACGGCATCCCTTCGCACTGGCTTTGGGTCAGGTTTGTTATCCCAGTCCACAGCTCGTTGACATATAAGACCAAGAAATCTTTGATCGAATCATCAGGATTTTTAGTGCATTTTACTACGCATCGCGCTTCTACTGGAGTATATTGGACTGCCATTTCTATGGTATTCGGAACGATGCAATGGTCGGGATTTATGGTGCCGATGGAGTGCAATTGTTGCATGAAACCCATGACATCAAAAACCATTTCGGCGTGAATAATCTTATGAAATCTGTTAAATCTGCACTGCAACATTCCATGCAAAATACAAGTGCCAGCGTCATTAGAGTCATCGATGGTTTCGCTAGCAGGCGATACTATACGAAATGTGAAGCGACACATAACCAGATCACCGCCAGCGATAATATCGTCCTTGTTGATACTGTAGAATGCACGTGCTGTGTGATGATGCTTGATATAATTGATCCATTCATTGGAGTTATAACCAATAGTTTCAACTAATATACCCAAACTGGCGGTATCAGTGATCACGGCATTGATACCTTTAACAACACGACAACTGTTGACAACCTCAGTTATATTAAATGATCTATATGGTGTAATAGGTAGTATAAATGTAACATCCTCATCTAATATACCACTCCATTTGTCAGAATCTTGAACACCTAAAGCACGATAATTTAAAAACAATCGCACTGCATTCTTACGAATAACATGTGCATCATGAATCTTTTCAGCCAATACTTTACGATCTCTTTCATCACTTTCTTTTTGCATCATTAATTGATCTACTAATTCTTTAAGCTTTAATACATATGCTTTCTTCCTTAGACGAGTATTTTTTGCATGTTCTCTATTTCTTTCACGATTTTGCTTTGCTTTTTCATCGTTATTAAGATTCTTTCGTTTACGTGACTTTTCATTCTCAGTCATAGATCCACTTAATGATGCTACTTCCATAGCAGCTGCTTCACGTAATTGCTTTTCTAAAGATATTATATATGCATGAGTTTAATGGTAAGTAAGTAGGATAAATATAATTTGCATACCATTATATACTAGCGATGAAGCTTGAAGGTCTAATCTGCTTTGTTTTCCTTCATTGATAAATGCTTGATTAATAATAAAATCATAATTTAAATCACCACATTGATGACTTAATGCCTCCAACTCCATTCCAACAGTACCTGTCGAGAGATTGTATACTTCTCCACACCAATCTGCTCCACGTAACTGAGGTTATGGACGGCTTTTTATGATATTCCTAAGTCTTTTTACTCTGATTCAACTAGAGCAACATTAACCCTAAGAAGAATATTCGCACCCAGTAGAGAAAAGTGATGAAGTTATTTATCAAACTAACCAAACATTTTTAACCACAAGTATAAATATAAGTAATTAATTGGGATTATGAAGCAGATTTTAATACTCAACTCACTAACTATATTTTTTTAACTTTTTAAATACTTACAAGAAGATACTATTCTTCGTCTATTAGTTACACGATTTTAGAAGAATGACCAAAGATTGTAGTAGTAAGTAGTTTGTTACAGATAAAGATGATTGTTACTGGATCCTGGATCCTACTTTGGAACTCGGTCATATCATGTAGAAGAGAAAGATAGAATCCAAAGAAGTAGAATGTTGCTTCCGGCTGATCAGACGTTCAAGTCTTTGGTGATTGGAATCATCAAGCATCTATATTATCCAGCAGAAGGAGTTACTTTGGAGGCAATTAAAGGATTATATGATGGGAGTATCGACGCTGGTATTTTTCATATTTTAACAATGATTTTATTTTATTTGCTTATTTGTTTATTGATATAGGCGAGGTAGAGAATGAATTGAATACTTTTGTTGAATTATTCCGTAAAGCAGGGGAAGCTTCATGGGATAACCATAAATTAGAACAAATGTTGGGGAAATTGAGTTTGAAGGAAGACTACAGTAAAATCATACTGCTAGGTAACGTAATTGTCATCATTATCTGGAGCTACAATCATCATCTAGATTATAAGTAACATCCCATTCTTACTTTTATTTCATATATCTATAGTGTACAATAATGAAAAAGAAAAGATACATGATGCAATGTATCAAAAATCCAAGTGGAATAATAGTTTGAAAGAGATAAATTGGAGAATAGACGTGAAGACAGCATCTTCCAAAGGCGATGCTACAAACGAGCCTATTGCATTAGTAGAATTATCAACTAGTAAATCTACAGCCAAATTTTCAATGGACAAACAGCAAATCAGTGATATTATGACACAATTTAATCAAATTCAGAAGAAAATAGAGGAAGCAAGTTTCTAGCTCTGTGTAAATACTGTAATTACGTTCAATACTATACCTTAGTTAACCCATAATTTTCCCTTATCAGTAACTCCCTTCTTCAGTTTATTGTAGAATTCATGAGTTTCCGCAATTACTTCTAATGCAACTTTTTTAGGTAATGCTTTTTCATCAAAGCCGAATTTGTTTAATGGCTTATCATCTGGTGTCTTGTACCAACGAAACCATTCTCTAATACCACTAACTGTGCCTGGTAATTGACTTTCAACATCATTGATATCATTTAATGAGGCTGCTAATGGATCCTCTGAATTAATGGCAATAACTTTCCAATCTAACTCGCCATCATCAATCATAGCTAATACACCAAGAACCTTGACCTTTGCAACAGTGCCAGTTGCCAATGCTTTTGAACCGATTTCAACTACATCAACTGGATCATTATCACCTTTACATTTTACTTCAGGGTGTAAAACATTAGGATCCTCCCAAGTTTGTGGCAAGCAACCATAGTTCCAAAAGATTGGACCGTGGTAATCTCTTAGTTTGCCTTTTTTAATATCTTGTGCAATAGGATTTGATTCTTCTTTCGTAGCAACTTCCATTTTTGCTTTAGTATACTTTGGTATTTCATTAATAAAATTAAAATATTCACCATTTTTTAATGGAATATCATGCCATGGAGAGATGGTCTTGCTTCCATCCTTAAAGAACACACGATAACTCTCGGTCTTCTCGGTGCCAGCAGGTGACGTAGTTACAGAGAATAATCTTGAAAATCCTCCTATAATTGATTTATTCTTCAAAAATGCATTGGAGTGGGTGAATATTGTTGCTACGATCACCATGACGAGGACAAAGCTTAGTTGCATGATATGATTTAGGCTAGTCGCTGTTTCGCAAAATGCAAGGTGTGACGTGCAAGGAAACCTGAATTGTTGGGGCCGCAAGAGTTCCCGGTGTATCAACTACGCCTCTACTCACCTACTCCCTATTCTCTACTCACCGACTCATCTATTTACCAGTCCCTCTATTCACCCGTCCTCTATTCACGTACTTATCTAGTTACATCTACCTCTGTATTTCTAGAGATGGAGTAGAGGCCAATGCAATAGGAACTAGGTCTTTTTACACTATTTTAGGATTTATTTCCGTTGAAAGATTGGATAATTATTTATAAAACAACAAAATTGACAATGCATTACATATAAAGACACATAATCGACAGTGTGTTTGAAAGCCCACACGAAGGACTGTACCTAGGTGAAGGTAAGTACTAGTATGTATCAGCGTCTCAATCGGATGATACTACTTCCTGTGTCTGCGAACGATCGTCGCAAATGATCTAGAACGGCCTCACGGTCAGCTTGTTCTCTGAGTATACAATAGCTCGAAGTGCCTCTCGATTTACTAATATACTCTCGTTTCGACGGTTTGGAACGACCTAAATTGTGCACTGCAGAAGCTGCGATAGGCAGGATGTGCCAGTATCTCACCCAACGCACCTGTGGAAATAACTGCTTAGAGTAGATCAATTTGTACTCTCCGAGCTCAATATACACGCCGTCCAAATCTATTTCGTCAATGCGCTCGCGATCGTTGATCGCTTCGCCCAGGATGGCATTGACTTCTTGAGTAAAATCATGAAAGATTGAAACAATTTCGCTATTTGTAGGATCCGTTATAGTTTCATCTGCATTTTCTGTTGTAATAGTGAGAGTAATAGAGTCACTCTCACTGGTGGTTGAGAGTCTATCACTCTCACTAATGGTTGATTGCACTATGTCTCCAGAGACAGAGCTTGCATATAGGTCAGGAGAAAAGTCTCGGAACTTATGTAGCGCATCATGTGCATCATATTCACCAATTAAAATCGGTATTATATACGAAGAATTATTGGTGGACCTACTATGAGCTAATGCTGTCTCAATTTCAAGAAGAACATTGTCACCGGCGTGATTCCTTGATCCATCTCGGCACGATTCTAATGCGCGGCGACTAATTAGCGATAAGAAGCATTCACTATTACGCAATCCTCTTAAAAACCCTTCTTTCCACGGATATCCGACCTGCAAGTTCACTTTGTCTAAGAATGGAAATATTCCTTTACTTACTAATTTGTCATAAATTCTTTCAGCGATAACTTGATCGTCTCTGACACGATAGCTGATAAAACAATTAAATGTATTAATCCCGTTACATTGAGTATTAGAAACCCTGCGTGTCTGAATTGCCAGAACTAATTTATTAACGGCGACATCAATGTCATTGGGATCTAAGTCTATACCTTGTATTTGAAATAATTCACCCAATATAACTCTCGGTGGTCTCTCGATCTCCTCAAAAACGGATATATTCACCGCATTGCTTATAACTCCTTCGCCAATATGCCCCTCTACAATCACACCAGCTAATGACACACACACACCCATTATATAAGTAAGCTTTGCATAGGTAGCAGTGTTGTCTGTGCCGTTTTAAACCCGACCGCCTTATACAAAAACTACGCCGAACCTTGACGCTTGTGTGGCACCTATGTCAATCAAGACTTCCAGTTAAGTCTTTTTCCGAAATCCGACGAAAGGAAGTTCAATTTTTTCTATTTTTGCATTTTTACTAAATTTTTTAGCCAAGGCCTTGTAGATCCGGTCGGTGTCGGTGAGAGAGAGAAGGAGATAGTGGAACACGTCAGGAGTAGCTGCCAGGAGTAGCAGTCAGGGGTAGCACGTTACATCGTTATTTCATTAATTTCTTACACAAAAATTGGCACCTACGTGAACGGGAACAACCTCCCGGTCACCGTGTTGGCACCCACATATACACGCGCAAACGCACATACACATATCACAAGGCATCGCCGCGCCTCACACCGGTCTCGCACAGGCGGTGGTGCTATGGTATAATCATGTCGCTGCCAAACAAAACCTTTCTTCTGTCTTCCTCATTCAAATTTCGGTTGTCAATAAGCCTGTTAAGTTGAATTAACGAAGACACAAAATCAGTTGAAGCAAACAATGTTCCGTCAACATTTGCTAGGGCAACGGACTGTACATCCAATATACAAGGCCAGTTACCTAACATTGATTTGCTTAATTCAAAATCGTTGATCAGCTCATCCTCTCTCGACGATTGATCCTTGCCGTCCTCTTGCACCTCCAACAGCATGCGCATATCACTGTCACCTTCCGAGTCTAATGATTGATTCAAATTCTTAATATTTGAGCGATAAAAGATACTGTTACCGCTTGACGACGATGAGTTCGACGACACCGAGACGCGGGATTCCATGGAATAGTTCAACGAATCGGTGGCTTTACTGTCGCTGGCTCTGCCGTGCGGATCAGCGCTGTCAACGCTGCTGCTACTGATGGCACTGGAGGATGAAACATGGGATGATACATTCTTCTCAGTGTTTTCTCTGGTGAATTCCTCCTTGTACACTTTCGAGATGCACTTCATAACATAATGGAATATCGCGCGGACATACAGCTTTTGCGCCGCAATCAAGTCGTGAGTAAGTAATTCCAAAGCTGATTTCAGGATTTTAGAGGGAATATCAAACGGTTTTGGTCGACAAAAGAACCACAAAGTGCCGTAGTTGGGATCCGCGTTGATGCATCGCCGTTGCAGAAGCTTCTTGTTGGTGGCCTTGTAGTATGGCAGCATCGATCCCATATCGAACTCCATTCGCTCTATACCAACAATGATTTTACGACGTTTTTGTCGATCAAATGGTGTTGCTGGTACTGATATTGGGTCCGCGCAGCACAGCGACTGCAGCGACTCGTAGCCGCCCAGCATTTCCACCACATCTGCCTCACAATCCTCGGATAAGTACCGCTTGATGAAGGGAACAACTGGCAGTCCCAGCACTGCTAATACTCGCGGTAGTAACACTTGACACAGCATTTCTAGCCTTAAATATTCAACGAATGTGTCGCCATATTGAGGAGTGAACTGAATAGCGAAGCACAAGTACCTCTGTGCTTTGCTCAAGTCGAAGGAAACAATATCGAGGGGATTCAAGTGGCATCTGGCGCCTTCGCACCACACTTCACCACTTTTGGGCACTTCTTCCAACGCCCGGAAGAGCACGTCATGCTTAGTCTGCACTGGATAACTGTCGTCGAAACTGTCGTCTTCATTGAACGTCTCACTAGTGAAGCTAAGATCATCGGCATCTTGCGCATCCTCGCTAGTTGCAAAGAGGGACGGTTTGATCACTTTCTCTAGTCGATGACATATTTGGATAAGAATGGCCCACAGTCTACCCGTCCCGCTGTGCAGCTTCAACGCTTCATTCGCGGCTTTGACTGCGCCGCGCTTATTCCCGCATCGTATCTCTAATAACGCCATCTCTAGAAACACTTTCCATTCCCCTTTTCCTTCCTCCTTCGCTCGATGCAATATTCTGCGCGCACCTGCGATGTTACCCGCGTATTCTTCAACCCGTGAACACTCAAGATACACGTATGACTTGCTTTTATGAGGCACCTCGGCATATGCTCTGCATAGTAACAGTCGAGCCTTGTGCAGAGATCCCGCGGACAGCTCTAACCGCGATCCCGCCAACCAAATCTTCCACCTCAAATTTGCTGGACAACCTAGTAATGACTTCACCAGTACAACTCGCGCACTTGCATACATTTTATTCCGCGCTTGGTACAGCGACAAGGACGACAAGTAGTGCAGCCCTAACGCAGCAGCTTCAGCTGCTCTTTCTTCAGCTTGTGAAAGCTCGAAATAAACTTTCCATATCAACTCTTTGCTTATATTCCGCACGGCGTTCTTAGTCTCTTCTCTTAGCTTCGTCATCAACGGCATTCTCCCAAGAAACCAATATTTCTTCTCTACTCGCACATCTTGACGTTCAATAATACGCATTAACCCGAACCAAAGAGGGCCGTACCGCGGCAGTTGGCTCAAGCCGCGCTTGATGATTTCTAGCGCTTGCCGCTCGTTGCCATCCTTCTCTTCCAGGCGGTACGCCTCGTGGTATATAGGGCCATACCATGACACGTTTTCCATTAAATACTTGAAGAATTGTCTTGCAACACCTGATTTGCCTACTCGGGCTTCGAGCAACGCGCCTTCTAACACGCCTTTCCACGCTTTATCTATCGACTCGTACTTCAACACACTCAACATTTCTCTGGCTGCTTTAATATCATGAAGTTTTTCTTGTTGCTTCACTGCTTTAGTAAGTAATCCCTCGTGAAAATGGCAATGCTTGAGTCCTTCCCGCAAGATCTTGAGTGAATTCTTTACTCTTCCACTTTCTTCTTCCATTTTTGACCATTCTAACCAACCTTGCGAGGCTAACGGCTGATGACGGCATACTTCTTCATACAGTTGCCGCGCTTTATCAAAATCATTAGAACGTTTTGCTAGATCAGCTAGTTCCAGGTACACTCGCCACTTCATCTTCTCCGGCATATACTGCAACGATTGCTCCGCATAAAGAGTCGCCGCTTCAAGTGATTCTCTTTCTTTATTGCGCAACTCGCGGTAGAATTCTTTGTATTTGCTCTTACTATGTGGTGATTCAACAAGTTCTTGACGAGTTTGATTTAGCGAAGAAGGTTGAACACGTGGTGGTGCAACGCCGTAAGAACGGAATGTATTGTCAGTTGAAAGTGTGGTGTACGACTGCCCTCTTACAGGTGCGCCTGCATTATGCGAACCGGATCTATTGTCGCTCTTGTTTGTACCTTGAGAATTTAAAGTTTCACTAGATTGAGCTCGACGTTGAGCGGGAATAGTGTACCGAGCACTACGTGGTTCATGCGCATGAACTTGCTCGTTAGCACTTGATATTGCAGTGGTAGCCTGGGCCCCATACTGAAGCTGCTGCTGCTGTGACGGTGGTGGCAGCTGCTGTGACGACGGGTAAGTATATCCTTTTTGGCTTGCATTCTGCGATGTAAACGCCATAGTAGACCTGTTCGCTTGAGACGAGACGTTGCTGCTGTAGTTCACGTCATCAGGAACATTCATCGGCCGAATTTTTTGACTTCCTGGATGTGGATATGCCTGATGCCGGGAGTCGTTCGGGTTGGGATAGTACGCACTTGGTGCTGCTTCAAGTGGATTCGGTAAGTAATTTTGATAGTGGACAGGTTGCTGCGCAGAGGGCTGCATCATCATTCCTGTTGAGTTCACGGAGCGAGTTGGAGACTGGGCATGCGACTGCTGATAGCCTGTGCTATTCATCTGATTGCCATAGTCATACGACTGATGGGATGCTTCGTTCCTTAGACGAGCATCGTACTCGTAACCGTGACCATGCGAGGTATTAGTATACGGCGCGTTGCCTCTTGGCGCATTGAGTGACAACGGTAGTGCATTAGCACGAGGCATTTGGTTATACGCCCCCTCGTTATTACTCATGTATCGATGATCAATAGCAGGAACATTTTGCATGTTGTAGTTATTAGCTGGTACCCTTCCTTGCTCGTTGTAGCGATCATTGCCCCGCATATTCTGATAATAAGAATTAATGTTACTATTGGAGTCGCCATACAGCCCTGGGTGACTCTGGTTGGGGTTGGCCATCGGATACCGAGAATACTGCCGATTATCATGCATGTATTGCTGTTGTCCAGGGATATATTGCTTGTTATAAGCAGAAAATCCTGGATGCTGTTGCTGCTGCACCTGTTGGTATTCATTCGGTGCATAATGATGCGGATCTTGTGAATAGTGTGACTCGTAAGCGGATGTCTGAACATTGCTGCTATATGGCAATGGATGCGCATGAGGTTGAACTTGCTTATGAGGATTCAATCCATATGATCGATCAACCATACCTGGAGCGTGGAACGATCCTAACGAATTTGCGCTATTAGAAGGGTGCATATTATCTAAATCTGTAAATTGTAACGGACGCCTCCTACTTCTCGAATGGTCATACGAAATAGATGCATCCCCCGTGTTGTAATTAAAGTTACTGAATCCTGCTTCTAATTCCTTACTACCATGTAATGAATTGGTTTCGTCATTCAACCGAAGAGAGTGGATATCTCCCAGGCTCTGCAAGGATGAATACGACGACGACAATGCACCATGAAAGTCCTCGCCATCATCTCCACTGTATCGACCACTTATACTGCCGTCATTATCAGAAAAATGACTGAATAATGATTCAGTACTTGATAAAACCTGTTGGAAATTGTTGTTTTTCTGCACTAGCTGATGTACCATTCCTAATATATCTGGCGACGCGGACTGATTTGAACTTAAACCAGTTGGTGATATAGACTCTGATGAATTAAAATAATTATCACTACGATAAAATGTGTTTTCACCACCAGAAAATGGTGCAAATGCATCACCAAGAAATGACGTATTATCATTATAAATACTCTTATTTTTCATTTCTTTGCCCACTGTTGATCTATTAATTTGTGCAGCATAACTAGGTGAGATAGCAATACCAGGTGATAAAGTATCTGTTCTTCCATTATTTCCATTACTTCTTTGTGGTGTTTTCACTGTTAAAGGTGAATCAATTCTACGAAATGCTGATCCTTCCGATGCTAACTTTGCAGCTGGTCTTGTATGCGCTGTTGGTGACAAAGGTGCATCAGATATGTTAAGTGGTAATTTATTATCACTTTTACGAGGTTTCACAATCTTAATTGGTGAGTCAATAGAAGTACTCTCAATTTCCAAGTCGATTTCCATGTTGATCCCCACCAATTAAACCTTCATTTTTACTATTTCAACAATAATACAACACACTGAGTTTCACTCCCTCACACGACCACGTCGGGATTCCTTTTTTTTGGATCCTTTCTTCGCCAAGGCCTCTTTGGCTCAAAAAATGCCCTAACATAACAATGCCAAGTTAAACTCCTCGTAAATTAACACCGAACATGGGTGCGGGAGACAACAAATCGGGCAGAAAATAGGTGCATTTGTATTAACTTATCGAGTTGCACACCATTTCTACGACTGAAAGAATTTATCGTCGTTATGAGGAAAATAATGACAGATATTTGTGCTTCATACATTATTTCTTGCTTATAGATATCTTTACCCACTAATATCACTAATTTTAACTGACATTAATCTAATCCCTGTCATCGGATCAGAGGAACGCGAAAATCGTAAAAGCCAAACTTGGCTACCAAAGGAAGGAAAAAGAAAAGCATGTATCCGCGACTCATTCGCGCCATCTGCCTCTGCCTCCTTGCATGCCTACTAGCTTCTATTCCGATTGTATTGGGGAATGATGGAGTCAATGTTGGAGTTACTGGAGATGTAGGTAAAGATGGTGCAGTATCTGTGGGTAAACTCCGTGCTAGTGCAGATGTAGCATTCTCTAATGGTGATGTAGACAACGCAATAAATATATTAGGGAAAGTTATTGAGTTAGAACCTAAAAACGAAAATAATTTTTACAAAAGATTTAGATTTTACATAAGACAACATAAATACAAGGAAGCTCTACAAGATCTCAATAGGTAAGATTTAATCTACTACATTAATGAGCCCATTCACTCACTATCTCGCTCATTAATAGTGCATTAGCTATAAAACCTGATTTTGAGCAATGTTTAGTACAACGTAGTAAACTGTTATTAAAAATGGGTAAATGTGAAGATGCAGAATTAGATTATAAAAATTTACAAAAAGTAAATCCAACAAGTAAAGATTTAGCGGGATTACCCGAAGCTGCTATTTGTAGCAAGTCTGTTAAAGACGGCGACTTAGCATTTAATAATAAAAACTACGCGGTAGCTAAAGAGCATTATACACAAGCCATTCGAGTAGCAGAATCGGCACCATATTTACTGTATAAACGAGCCCAGTGTCAATACTACGCGGGTGACATGTACGAGGCTATTGCAGATACCGGAAAACTATTAAAAATTGAAGGAAATAATATTGAAGCATTAGAATTACGCGGTAATGCGTATTATGTACTAGGGGAGTTAGAATCAGCAATAAACCACTATCGTCAAGGTTTGAAGTATGATCCAGAGCACAGGGGTTGTATAACAGGTCATCGTCAAGTGAAAAAAATTAAGGATTTTATTACAAAAGCTGAAAAAGCAGGTAATGAAGGCAAATATGAGAATCAAATCAAGTTCCTATTGTCATTGCTGCAAGCAGATCCAGAGCACCGCACTATAGCAGTGAAAACACAATTGGATTTAGCTACTGCATATTTGAATAACAAGCAAACAAAAGAGGCGAAGGAATATGCTAATAAAGTATTAGAAAAAGATACTAACAATGTTCAAGCGCACCGTTTGTTAGGTAAAGTTCACATGGAATTAGAAGAATTTGATGAAGCAGTGTACCGATACAATAAGGCACGCGAACTTGCACCTGAAGATGGTGGTATTGAACAAGAGTTACGAAGAGCAGAAGCAGCACAAAAACAAAGTAAACAGAAAGATTATTACAAGATATTAGGCATAAAGCGTAATGCCAAGCCTAAAGAAATCAAAAAAGCGTATCGCGAGTTAGCACTGCAATGGCATCCTGATAAACATAGTGGCGAAGAGGACAAAGAAAAAGCAACTAAAAAGTTTGCCGAAATATCGGAAGCATATGAAGTTCTAACGGATGATGAAAAGCGTGCCAAGTATGATAGAGGTGAAGAAGTATTTGAAAATCAAGGAAATGGTGGGGGACACAGGGGTGGTGGACAACAATTTTATCAATTTCATGGCAATCCATTTGGTGGGGGACATGGACAGCATTTTCATTTCCAGTTCGGTGGTTAAACAAGCTTATTATATTGTATTAGTTATTAAATGTCATAGTTCCAAATTATTTTACATATTTAACCACAATAATTTACAATCTTTTGTGCGTCAACAAGCAGCTGATCAGCATCTCTATAAGCTTTTTTCAAATCGACTAAACACACTTTTTTCAGTAAATCATATCCAGTTTTACTTTGTGATGACTCCATCTCAAGACGTCTATTTTCTTTTTCTAATTGCTTTAATCGTGCTTCTAATGCAATTTTATCCTTTTTTTCTTCTTCAATAATTGAATGCAAGCTTTCAGTTTCAATTTTAGTAAACTCTTTTAATGTTGATAATTCTTCTTCACGTTTTAATGCAATATCTCTTAAACTTTCATTATGTAATGTCGAACGAATATCATTATCTTTAGTCCTGTCAATTACAGGTTGACTAACTACGGCTTGATTAACTACGGCTTGATTAACTACGGCTTGATTAACTACGGCTTGATTTAGCACCGCTGGAACACGACGACTAGTTGGCACAAGGGACTCGCGGCGAGCTGGACCACGATTTTTCCCTTCCATGCTTCTTTTCCTTCTTTTTGCTCTCTCTCCAACGGTAGCTTTTCAGCGATGGCAAGGGCCGGGCCAGTTCGTGTGAGACATTTATTAATCATGTAAGTAAAGTAGTTGTGTGTCGGCGGCCATTTCATTCAGGCTATTAATTGCAGTGTCATCTTAGAATCGAGATTAATTCTTTTGGCATTGTTTTCAGTATGTAGATATCTCAGGATCCACTGTAGGTTTGCTTAGATTTTAGTACATCAAACACTTCGTAGAATTGATTGATCCCACAATCCTGCTTACTCCCGACTTACCCATTCCCAAGTTGTACTTTTCTCTAGCTTGCATATGTCTCTACTCCCATCACAGGACCGCATGAGTTCAGATGATAATGATAATTCAGGGAATACCTTGCAGCTGCCTTGGGACTACAATGTTCAAGACCATGTGGATATCGGTGTTGCTCCTCGCGCTCTGTGCCTGGTCAATAGCTGGTAAGGACACAGAATCGTACGAGTTCGACGAAATAAAATGGCAAAGAAGACTGCAATACCATGATGCATTATATCACCGTAAATTGAGCGAAGTTACGATTCCTTCGGATAATGATTTCCGAAAGCATCACAACACAACTCACCCCAAGCCATGGGAGATCTTAGGCGAAGTGAATGGTTTAAAGAATGAGGATGTTGCAATATTAGTATTATCAACTGGTGTAGATGATGAAGCATATTTAAGAGATCGTATCATTCCTTCGTCTAGAACATGGATGAAATTTTTTGCTAATGTCTTTGTAATAGAAGAAGATAACTTTAAACAGCGGACAGTATTGCGTCACTGCCATAAGGAAGAATTCCCTAACTTTACAACCTTTAGCTGTCACAATGAACCAACCTATGTTTTAACCCGAAAATGCAGCAATGAATACTATGGAGCGAATGGTCCATGCTGCAAAATGGACGAAATAGTCAATTATTTAACAGAAAACACAAAGCTTTGGTCGCATTTGAAGTACGTCTTCCACTGCGATGACGACACCTTTTTCCGTCCAGATCAAGTGTTGAAATGGTTGTCAATTGTAGAGAAATCTGGGATAAGTGACAAGCTTCCCCTAGTCGGCAATGTAGATAGCTCTCGTCACGACTTGGGCAACCCCGGGGTGTGGCACATCAATAAGTGCCAGGAGATACACACTCTAGGCTGGTACCAACCCATGTTGTTAAACAAAAAAGCGTTAGAATTGATCGCGGTCGCAGCGAAAGACTATGGCCACAAGGACGAATGCAAGCATTTTGACGTTACTTTAGACGTAGGTTTCGGTGTAATTGCCTGGTTATACGGCCTTCATCACGTACAAATACCGGCGACAGAAATCAATCCCGAGCATAAAGGACAGGCAATATTTCATCCGAAGCAGATGATTGTGCACGGGATCCGCCACATCGGAGAGGACGACTGTAACGGCAATAAGTGGCCGGATGAGCTAAAATATGACCAATTAGCTGCTACAGGGTGTGGAAGAGTAGATAAACCGGGTCCATTTCACAATAAAGATCACGATGCGGATATGTACGATGCTTGGTTGTACTTCGCCGCCAACGGCGAGAACGTAGATATGAACGCAGGGCAAAACGGGATGATTGCGGATCCGACTGACGCCACGAAGCTAGTTCCTGACTCTCAACTCTTGAGTGGTTACTCGACCACCGCGCATGCTACTAAGTACGACATCACTAAAAAATGGCATGAATTCACATTAAGTGACTGTGATCCGAAGGGATCAATATCCAAGCGGCGCGCCCGGAAGCTCAGTGACGACCCGCACCGCCACCTGAGAGAAAACAAGAACTAAACAAAAGATTTTATTATGTATATACATCTCTGTCTCTACACTACCGTCTCACGACCTTGCGCTCCTTCGCGAGTCTATTAATCTTGCTGAACTTGTCGTCTTCACGGCGATCACTGCCACTGGTGTTGAGGAAATCTTTCTTTCCCGACGCTGGGATGTAAGACATCTCGCGTAACGGTTTGTTCGCCGGCACCTTCTGCTCCGGCAACTGATTTACTCTGTGTAAAAGTGGTGTGTCCGCAATAATTTTACCTTTCTTCCGAGCTAATTTCTCTTCATTCGTGTGTGAAAACACTGCTGCGGCAGCTGATACACCATCCGCAATCTCGTACATCTTGGGTCCCTTCTTACTCTTACTCGCTTGCAGTCTTGACGCCCTCGCGATCTGCCCCTCGTCCTCCTCGTCATCGTGTGTATGCCGTCCTTTTCGCTTGTGTTTTCTTCCTTCTTCTTCACCACCACGAATTCTTGGTAAATCGTCCTCATAGTCATCATAACCGCCAAACCTGTCCTCGCTTCCCTCCTCGTCTTCCTTCTCATACTCATCCTCATCCGCATCACCTTCTCCTTCTCCTTCTTCTTCTTCAACGGGATTAAATATGTTGTCCTCATCACTATGGTATCCTTTCTTCTGGCTCCTACTCCCCGATGGGTTGCGCAGCTTGTAGTCCGCATTATTCGTATCAATCTCGAACTCTTCCCTCTTGAACAAGTCCGCAAATCTGTCGTCAATCAGCCCGGCTTTGCCCTCCGAATCCTCACTTTTATTGTGTTTTATCAGCTTTTCGGCCAGTGCTTTGTTGACTTTTGGCAGCCTTTTCTTGATGGTTATTCTATTTTCGCGGGATTCTTCTAGTTTTTGTTTGATTTTGTTCTTGCGGTGTTCGTCGTACTCAAATGGCTTACTAACAGCTCGTAATTTCGTGTATAATTTCATTTCTATAAAAAAACCGTGCATGTAACCGCGCAGTAACGGAGTGCCGATGAGCCCAGTACCACCCAACTCCTCCAGCTCCGCCTTGGTTATGAACTTGTAATCTTCGTATACTTGCTGGTTACCTAGGAGAATAGCGAGTGAGTAAGTAAGTAAGTAAGTGAGTGAGTGAGTGAGTAAGTAAGTGAGTGAGTGAGTGAGTGAGTGAGTAAGTAAGTAAGTGAGTGAGTGAGTGACTGAGCATACTTGTTTCTTCTAATTCTTCTGATAAATTTTCTAAAAATGAACACCATCTAGGTGCTGGTCCTAATTGAGGTATAAAATAGTTCATAACCCGACTCTGCTCGCCTGCTAGCATGATGAGTCCCGACTGGCCGCGGCGGTCTTGCACCAGATGCAACCCGTTAATATCACTAGGTGGTTCAATATTTGTCAGAATTTTACCTAATGAACGGTCATCGCGATCCCATATTTTCACTATTTTCTTGTCAGTTGAAATTATGCGTTTTGAGGAGTTGTGGAAGGTTACATCAATCACTGGCAAGCCGTACTGGTGCTCCTTGATGTACAGGGGTTTGGACGAACGAATGTCATACAGGATACAGTTACCGTTGGAGGTTCCTACGCCAAGCGTCAGTCCATCCGTATCGAATTTGATCGCGGAGATGCCAATACTTCCGTTATTTGTCACGTGATTTGAGACATTTAGGCGAGAAGCGATGGATTTGTTCCTTAAATCAATGAATTCACACACACCTACTTCACCACCACACGCCAATAATTGCGGGATAATAGGATTGATATGCAACTTGTTACACCCGCCTAAACTGTTGACTACTAGGGGCTCCTTGAACTGCCCCGATTCAAGATTTAGTCTGTATATCTCATCGCCTGACGCAGATATATATAAGTCACATGTATCATAGGAATACATTAAATCTCGACCAAATTTTGGGATTCTTAGTGTATAATGTGTTCCATATGGTGCATGAAAATTCAACGTACGATCTGATTGCAAGAACACTAATTTACCATAATCATCAGATAATGTCTCAAATGCAACAACATCGCATGTTAATCCTCTTTGAAATTTCATTGCTAAATCTGAAACTGTATAACATCTAACCAATGGTGAATACACTCCTGTTACAACAATATGCTCCATATCTCTAGTCATCTTGATGCATTGCGCTGCGGTTGGCATCTCAAAATCTTGAATTAATTCTAATCTTTTTCTATATTCTTCATCTTTTGCTAATGCACGTTTCTTGTTCTCGCTCAACCATGATGGCATAGTCTTGCCCGTAGACAAGTCATATACTTTGCAACCAGAGAAATTGGCTACTTTCTTCATATTAACGATCTACTCTCACGCTCTCACGCTCACTCACCCTATGAGGTGACCTGATATTGTGGTTGGCGAATGGGAATGGGTCCATCGCCAAAATCGCTCGACATACCGGCGGCCCTTGAGAACAGAACTATAAGTTGAAAGCGCAGTAAAAGGCATCGAAAACGAAGTATATGCAACTAAAAGGCTCCGAAATAGAGAGGAATGTATGTATTTAATTACTTCGAGAACTTACTAAATAGCTGAATCCTATTTATCACGCGCAATGAAAGCGACTAAGTCTTTGACCAATTAAAATAACGGAGCGCCCGTAACCAACTCTTGCCCAAATATGCCAATTAGTGCAATCATAGCTAATCTTCCGTTGTTCAATTCCTTGGTGCGAAGTGCTTTGAATCCATCAGCAGTCTTTGGAGTTAGACCTAAAGGATCAAATTTCAAATCACCATTAACGTAATTAGACTTTACCGAAGCAACAGAATCACCAGCTGCATTTGTTTCACTTGGAGATTCCCAGCCTTTGACAATATTGAAACCTTCAACAGCTAAAATGAATCCAACGACATTAGGGATCCAAGCATTTAAAACATCAGATGCTTGTTGAAAATGATAAATTGCTGGTCCAGTGATATCATTTCCAAAGAGAAATGGTAGTTTTTCACCTGCAAGGATGCCGACGAATGAAAGCATCGCAACACGACCATGTTTTAATTCAGCTTCGCGAAATTTCTTGAATGATCTTTTGTCAGTTGGGCATAAATTCAGCGGATCGAAGAATCCCAATGGACCAGAGACACCTGCTTCCTTTTTAGCTAAATTATTAAATGAGTGAGTGATCGATTTGTATGAGAGAGTGTGAGCGATTAGCATAAGAAAGAGTTAGAAATTTGCATGAGTGCGTGTGAGTGAATAGAATAACGTACCATCGAATGCTTCGCTTGACATACTTAGCTTAAAATTCTTGCCTGCTACCTTTGGAGCCATGAATCCATGAGCAACTGCAATTATTACGGCGATTAATACTATTTTCATCATTTTGTGTGTGGTGCGTGTGTGAGTTATTTGTGCTTCGATTCGGATTTTGGCTTGTCAGATTTCTTCGGAAATCGACACTGGACCGGTCCTAAAAGCGGTCCCAGAAGGAATTTTTTCAAAAGCTCGTTTTCTTAATATTACAATACGAATACAAACAATGAGGACTAATACTAGTTGGTCGAGTACCTATAAGTCGGATTAAACTTGTGATGAAACGTATGCCGCTAATCTGCCATTGGAGAAACCACCACCACGGTTAAATCCTTGTTGAGTTGGATCAGCTTCCGCAATAGCAGCATCACCAGCAGGAGCTTCTTTTCTAACACCTTGACTATCCATTTCTGATCTTAACCATGATTCAGCAATACGTAATAATGGACTTGGTTCACCAGATGCTCTCAAGGTTTTGTATAAATCAAGGTCCTTGATTTCTCCTTGCCATCCTGTGTGTCCTTTGTTACATAAATAATGCAAATGTGTTGGCCAGTCATCTAATCCATCAAAAATATGAGTAGCATAAAGTATAGTTGCACCTCTAGTTTCTGATTCACGACGTAAATAGCGTAATAAATCTTGACGTACAACAACATCTAGGGAAACTGTAACTTCATCTAATAACAAAATTTTAAATGGGCGAAGTAAACCTAAAAATATTTGGACTCTTCTACGTTGACCATCAGATACTTGATGCATTCTCCAATTAAGATCAATACCCAATAATTTAATTAATTCATCACGTCTTTCAGGATATTCTTCTTGTAATTTTAACATCATACCAGATACGGCAATATCTGCTTGTAATGGACAACCATAACCAGCAAATGCAACAGTACGCATACCCCAATCAGTATCTAAATAAGATCTTTCGAAATTTAAACGAGTATCATGAAATGAAGATCGACCTAAGACACTCACAGCATTATCAGGTTGAGTCAAATGTCTACCACCTAAAATACGTAAAATAGTAGATTTACCCGCACCATTAGCTCCAATTAATAGGCATCTAGCACCGTTCGTCAATTGCATGTTTAAATTGCGTAATACAGGCTATAATTGATTTGATATAAGTGAGACAATAGTTAAGATAGTAATAGAAACTTGCATTTACCTCTCTTCCAGGATATCCAAATGTAAGATCTCTCACATCGATGTGTAGAGGCTCGTCTGCTTTCTTGTCAATGTCCATTGCACTCATTGTTGTTATTTGTGTCGGGCTGGATCGTGCTTTTTGCAGTGAGTCACTTTCAGTGAGTCAGTATCTTCAAACAGGAACCAAGGTATAAATGTGTTACTAGCTGCAGAAGAGTAAACGAGTTGTGACAAAGCGATCGATATATCATCTACATAGCAAGCTAGGGTGGATTAAGCCTATTTGTGTAGAATTAAATTAATAAATTATACGCAAGGTAACAACTTGTAATAGTAGTATAGTATGGAGACAGTAACTTGATATATTTCACGATGTATATGCATTAATGCCACTAGTGTAAACACTTCTTTAAACTAGCACATTGGGGAGTTCCGCTCGGACCAAGTTTTTGCGAGAACAAAAATTTCCGAGAAGCTGGGAGAAGAGCTGCGAGAGAAGGAATGGATGACCTGTATGGGTCTTTGTTGCCCAAGGACTCTATCTCGGAATGGTCGAGTGATGTTCCCAAGCCCAGTCAAGATGAAAAGAAGAAACGAACGAATTCAGACATGGAATCGGCAAAAAATGAGGAAATTGTGCCAATAAGCACAAACACCAATACAGTTAAGTCGCATATAGCATTCAAGCCCATGAGTATTAAGAGGCCTCCAGTGATGTTTAAGCCAAATGCTGTAGTGTCCAAACCTGTTAATAGTACTCCCAAAGTAGAAACAATCCAAGTATCAGCTTCAAATAGTAAAGTGAACACTGTTAGTGAAAATAACATATCTGATGATGATGAGGATTATAGAAACAATACCTTCGATGTAAGTGATCCTTATGACCCTAGCCGCCCTAATGACTATAATCAATATTGTATTGAGCGCGAAGAGAAAAAACGATTAACAAAACTAGCTGAACAAAATTCTTTATATATTCAAGAAATGGAAACACAACGAAAAGAGAAAGAATTTCAGCGAATAGCTGCAGCAGAGCGCGGGGATGTGCAAAAGTTGCAGGAATTAGACAATAGCAGAGGTAGAGGAAGAGGTTTGTCTAATTTGCCAGCTTGGATGACGACGAAAAATGAATAACTATATATACCTTTATGAATTTGTATTTATTTGTACATTATTTAAGCTTTTATCTTACTCATTCTGATGTGGCTTCTCTGCTCCGTGGATATCTGCAGCTCCAAGTCTAGCACCCCTTCAGGACGCAAGCTTTCTTTGACCATGACATCACCTGTGCTAGAATTTACTACAATGTTATTTAGGGAAAATGGTGTCGTATATGTCTCTACTTGCAATGGCCCGGAGTCCACGATATCTTTGTCTAAATGCAAGAGAGCCCATGCAATAGTAACGGCAGGCTTCGCCTCGACAACTACAACATTGCTGGCTCTGTCCACACCAGTGTCGTACGCATTACATTGCACAATAACAAACGTAGAATCGTCAATATTCTGCAAAGGGGCTTGCATGTGGAAGTACCTGCCCCACCATATCGATTGATCTTGAAATGATGCATCTGCAGGCTCCACGACATCTTGGACTGACTCAACCAGCTGCATCTTCTTATCATAAACACTTATAGTTAAGTACGGATATAGATTCTTGCAGTCATTGACTGTCACCTGCTGCGGCAAGTGATGGGCTCCAAAGAATATAGAAAGCAAGCAGTATTCCCCCATCAGAGGAGGAGTTGGTAGCAACGGATTCGTGGGGAAATTTGCTTTAAAAGTAGTAAGATCTCTCTCTGATTGCGCCAACATATCTTTTAACTTGCGCAATAACGGATTCTCCACATTCTTGTAGTTAATGATGATGTAGTCGAGAGGAAGCATGGTTTTGGGGGTCATCCACGAGGAACTCGCGGAGCTGCCAGCAGAAGGAAATGGTTTATAGCAATTAGCACCTCTTTTCGCTAGTAACAAAGCTAATTCAAAGTTACCGCATTCAATTGCGTAGTGCAGAGCGGTGCGCTCGAAGCGGTCCACTGCGTCCACGGGACAGCCATGCTCCAGCAAATACGATGCGAACTGGACTGTGCTTAGCTTGGAATTCTTATGTACTAGTTCATTGTGTTCGTCGTTGTGGCTATGCGGTGACGATTTGTTCATTGCAAGACGATGTAAAGCTGTTTGCTTTTCATTGTTGACCATGGACACCCACTCTCTCTTCAAATTTAGATTCGCAAATTGTACCGGAATAGACAGGTCGTTACGGAATGTACCGACGCCATATGCCACCGCTTTTAGCGGCACGAGCCAGTGCTGCAAGTCCTGTTCATTTTCAAGGAGGAACTCCATGGATTGCTTCTTCGCTCGCCCGAACATGGTCTTCTTTTGTTTGATATTCGGCGCGATCACTTCAATTCGTAATGAATTCTCAATGCGTTGAATCTTGCACCCTTGAATGGGCACCGTGCCCCGCACACTACTCAGGTCGTTGGACGATGAGTAGTAGGTGATTTCCGAGGTCGACAACACAGCAAAACGCCTTTTCCAACGGCCATTATCTCTTTTTTTTTGTATCCATCCACATATTAATGAGTTCTTATGATCCGCGTGTATTGGATCTTCATCGCCGACACGGAAACGGGTCGATGCGTAGTGCGTCATTGTCTCGCGGATGCGGTCAATGTTAATACTATTCCCTGCACTGGCTACTGAGGCATCTAATCCATCTTTGATGTTGCTGTCGTCATCGATGTCCTCGCCCCACACACCATCGCTAGTCCTTGCTGCTGGTAGAGTTACCTTGTCTAAGACTCTGCCGATGGCAATAATATTGCTGCAATCAATGAAAGGATTGTTGTCTGCTGCGTAATGCAACAGGGAATTCCCAGTCTTATCAACACGAATCACTTCCGTAGGTCGAAGTGCTAACTGCGTTATGGTGCTCGGTGTCAGGTGCTCACTTGCGACTAATGAGTGGAATATGCTGATATAGTTGTTCCAATAATGACGGATTTTACGCCCATCTTGCATCCGGAATGCCGATAAAGCCGCGTTGATGGTGTTGAGGTTACCCAGCTTGCAAGCCAGATGCACCGCAAATACTTGCTTCTTTAACTTAAAATCTCGTAATTTATGGTAGCAACACTTACCTATCCGCGCCACTGTTGCCTTGATCTTCAAGTACTCACGCTGTGATAGCATGCGGCGATAGTTGGACTGAATCAAGCTCGCCGCATACTTCCGCTCGCTGAGTCTATTGCGCACTACTCTACCGCGACAGGCAGCTTGGAATGCGACAAGACCAGAAGATGCTTTCCGTCTTAACTTTCTTGCTTTCATTCCTCGCATTGCAGCTTGCAGTTTCACTAGACTATCAAGACGCTGCTTACTGTGTAGCACAGCGAGCTTCCGTCTCATCGCGCTTTGCAATGTAATGGCGCTGATTAACTTGTTCGTGTAATGGTGCCGTTGACTCACCATTCGCGTGAATCCCTGAAGCAACAGAACCGCATAATTGATCGATTTTACTTGATTTCGAGCCAATTTCTGCCTTATTGCGCACTGTATTTTGATAGTACACTCCACTTTTTTATGGTACAACGCTATCATTAGCCTCGCGTACTCCAACTCTTTTAGGAATCGTCGCACGTACTTTTGGATGACCACCGCGTAGTAATTCAACTCACTCCGCTGTATCTCAAGCAAATTATTGCGGGTTTTCACGTAGTTACTCCGGGTTTTGTAGGTCAAATACTTGTTTTTAATGACTGTACTGGCACCTTTCATGCGTCGGTACGCGAATTTATCATGCAGAAACTGTCTAAACCGTTGCAAGGATGCAATAGCCGCGATGCTTCTGGCATACTTGAGCTGCGCTCGATGCACCCTGAAGCGGGTCTGTATGACCACACTGGAGTCATTCAATAGCTTGAGCTTGGCCGCCTTGATTTCCGCTTCTTTCTTCTTCCTCTTCTCTACTATTGACATCACCAAGTGCTTGAATTTTGTCTTGGTGCTCAACATGCGGAAGTATGACTGCAACTTCAACAGTGCTTGCATTTTTTCCTTTTTGGTCCTCATAGCTTGGTGCGTGCGCACTCTGGCTTGAATGCGGACAGCACTAGCTTGGCTTCTTCTTAACCTGCTCTTTGTCAGCAGCCGCCTCACTAGGGATTGCACAAGAGTGATGCACTTCAACGACAGCTTGTACAACCTTCTTTGTAAGTACATCCTCGTGGCGCTGTTAATGGTGTTCACGGCGTCATACTTTACCTTTTTAACCTGCGCAAATTCCTTTCGCCCTCGACTACCGCGATAAACTCGTTGGATTTCGAGAGAAATATACTTGTGATAGTTCAATACAATGGACTTCAGTGCGCGCAGGATACCCCACCAGCGCCGAAGGACACGGAAGTTATATTGAATTATGCGCACGGCGTTCATCTTCTTCTTATACTTCTTCTTGTTGATGATCATGCGCACGTTGCGCTGCATGATACTCATGCAATGCAACTGCTTGAGATACAAGCTGCGAGCTGTCTTGGCGCGAATAAATGACTGAATTGTTACTGTACTCTTGCGATAAACTTGAAATGCAGCCGAGTCCATCGCGGATATACCAGATGGCTTCAGAAATATCAAGTTGCGACCCACTTGAAAGTCATTAGATTCTAGGAGTGAGTGAGTGAGTGAGTGGGTGAGTGGGTGAGTGGGTGAGTGAGTGGGTGAGTGAGTACCTGTCATACACAAGCTGGCGGTTTTCTGGGCCATGTCTCGCATCGCGTCCTCACTATAACTAGCTAAATTATCTATTGAAAATCCAAATTTTTTAGCTAATAAGTTATTTTTCATTAGGAACTCTAGAAACGAGATCCTGACTGGGTACCCTTCGCGGCGTATCCGCACCACTTCAAGCGCGCCCGAGTAGCGCAGCTGCTCCATCACTATACTCGACGTGAAGGAGAATGCGCGCTTCTTGCCATTTGGTTTAATACACTTGATGTAGTGAGGATGTGTTGACTTCAAGACGGTGATGAGCTCGTCTAGCTGGGATCGGAACTGGTACGACACTGTAACTGCCGAAGCCATTTTCTTGGGATCGTGATATGATGCTCTGTTATTACCTTGTCCAAGTATTAATTCAATGAAATAGGAGTTACTACTTGACTTGAGCACCTCAAGTATGTCCTCTTGCAGCGAGTCGTTGTTCTTGCTGAGGAAGCCGTCGATGTTGTAGAAAACTTCACCAGCGTAATGACGAATAGTAAAACCATCAGAAAATCTTGATTTTATATAGTTTGGATGCTGTTGGGACAGCGGACCGGCAGGCGGATCGATGTGATCAGGGGCGTGGAAACTGTTTAATCCCCGTACAAAATTCTTATCATCTGGTTTTCTATTGCCAACCATGACAATACCATGCTCTTCCAACACACACAAAATCCCCGACGGTTTCTTCCCGATCAAGTCAATAACCCCTTGATTATCCTTGTAAGATACTGAGTTCCAGTTAATCCCTTCTCTTTGATAATCTAGTTGTTCACTTATGAAAACATGGTCGTTGAACTGCTGCTGCAGCCGCTCGTTCGTGTAGTTGATGCACAATTGCTCCAAAGAGTTTGCTTGTAAGATTTCAAACCCAAAAATATCTAAGATACCAATAAATTTAGTTGTTTCAACGGTTTGACCGCTGCTTAGGGCGTTCGCCACGAAAGAGCTGTTGATTTGACCCACCAAGAAGTCGAAAATCTTGTTGTAAATCCACTTGATCATGGCGTACACCACGTTCTGACTCTCGGTTGGGGTCAGGATCTTCACATTTATACTTTTTCGTGCTGAGCCAGATATTTTTATGCGATGACTACAGGTGGGTGAGTGAGTGAGTGAGTGAGTGAGTGAGTGAGTGAGTGAGTGAGTGAGTGAGTGAGTGAGTGAGTGAGGGAGTGAGTGAGTGAGTG
>JACCDO010190885.1_pt1 | contig 25191 bp, 26 predicted proteins | sample 7446101 | NCBI WGS metagenome assembly JACCDO01 (sample SAMN15323440, study PRJNA562643) | freshwater metagenome | isolation source: river surface water | place: USA:Blue River Watershed | collected 2017-08-16 | reverse complement strand
GCAGATGCATCTAGTGCAGATGCATCTAGAGCAGATGCATCTAGAGCAGGCAATAATAAAAGAGGAGCGTATATTTATATTGATTATTCAAGTATATTAAATATAAGTGAAATAAATACTGAAGATAAAATACAAAAACTTATAGTTGATATTGAAAAAAATATCCCTCGAGGTACTAATATCAGCCGCTTATTAGTATTTTTAGATTCAATATTATCATCTCATATATGGACAAAAAATAAGTATAATATTATAGAGGCATCAAGAGAAATATTATATAGTCAAATTATGAATAAAATACTTAATAAAGAACCAAAATTATCTCGATTAATTATTGTATCAAATAGTTCATACAGATATAAACAAGGGATAACACTTTTTGAAATTGTAAATATAGCACTTCAACTTGGTTGGACAGTAGATATTTATAGTTGTTATTCTACATTTAATGAAATTGAAAATCCTAGATTTACGTTTCATTCATTAAATGAATATATACCTTGTTTAGATATATTACGAGATGAAGAATACCTATCAGCTATTCGTAATCAGCTAATGTCAGCTACAAGAAAAATTACAAAAATATTAGAATTATTAAATAATAAAACATCAGAATTAGATAAATTAAATAAACGAAAGGCTAATCCAGAAAGTATTTATAATTTACAAAAACAAATAGATAAATTAAACAGATTAAAAGCTGCCGCTCAATTAGAATTATCTAATGTTAAAATACAAGAAGAAGATGCTATTAAAAGGTTACAATATACATTGGCAAAAAAAGGAATGGACACTACAATAATTAGAAATATAGAACCAACTGTACCGGCTGCTACAGAATTACCCCAAATACCAGAAGAACCACGAAGAGTATCTGCTGAATCACAACAAATACCTATAGCAAAAGCTCCTGAATTACCAACATCGCAAAAAATACCTGCATCTACATCATCTGCATTTGTACCATCTGCCGCAACACCAGCATTTGTACCATCTGTCGCAGCACCAGCATTTGTACCAAAAACACCATCTGCCACAGCACCAGCATTTGTACCAAAAACACCATCTGCCACAGCACCAGCATTTGTACCAAAAACACCATCTGCCGCAGCACCAGCATTTGTACCAAAAACATCATCTGCAACAGCAGCTGCTGCATCTTCGCAAACCGGAAGACCACAGCAACCACCATATGGATATCAACCACAACCATCATATGGATATCAACAACAACCACCATATGGATATCAACAACAACCACCATATGGATATCAACCACAACCACCATATGGATATCAACAACAACCTCCATACGGATATCAACAACAACCACCATATGGATATCAACCACCATACTGATTCATATCACATAACACATATTAATTTGGGACTAAATAAAATAAAATTTAAAATTTAAAATTTTAAATTTTAAATTTTATTTTATTTTATCTAAATTATTTATATAGATGTCTGATTTTGTTGTATCAAAATTAAACTCAATCTCAATAAAACTTATTCCAATTATCATCATAATTTATTGCTCATTTTCTATTATGAGCTCATTTATGGGATATTTACTTTTCTCCGAATTAGGAACATCGGCTAGATTAAAATCAACAAATGAAATGAGAAAGAAAACAATTCATTTACATATAGGTATTAGTTTCATAATATTAATTGTTGCAATTCTTCATTTACGCTCAATTTGGTAAATCATATAATAATTTTAATATGAACTAATAAACTCCATCATACTAAATGTTCCGCTATGTAATAAAATTGCTCTCATAATAGCAAATGAGAAACCACTATATAGTGTACCACTTTTATATGTTTGTTTAATAATATGAATTATATTTTCATTTGTTTTATTTGATTGGATTATTGTTTTAATTCTATCTTGTGGATAAATAAAAATCCATGCCATTGTCCCACTTAATCCACCAAAAATAAAACTAGACATAATAGTAATATCCTTGTTCTTTTTTGTATAAAAGTTATCTTTCAATGTTTCATATGTTGAAAAATAAATAGCAAATCCTGGTACCTCGCGAGTAAATGTTGCAGATATACCTTTGAATAAAAATTTTGGAGAGAAATTAATTTTTTGATTTGTTTGCCTCATTATTTTAATTCTTTCATATGGAGAAACAACCAATGATGCGGCTAAACCAGAAATAGCTCCACTAATAGGTATACCACAAGAATCTTTAAAATAATTATATGTCCCAAAAACAATTGCTTTTTCAATACCTACACCAATTAATGGAGCAGTTAATCCGCGATATAAATTATGTAGTGTTAGTTTATATTTTTGTTTATTATTAGTCTGATAATGTGTTTTAATACTATCAACTGGATGAGATAATATAATACCGGTCATGCCGCTAATGCAACCTTTAATATAATAATTATCAAATATCATTTAATAATTAATATAATCTATTTTTTATAGTGATAAAGTTATTTCCTCTCCAGGTTTCAAATCATTTTGAAAATCAGAATTTAATATTTCTTTATATTCCAATAAATTTTTATCTTTCCTTTCTTTTATAATTTCTTTAATTTTATAATAACTTATAAAACTACTTGAAAATATAGTTACCATATTATTAATTATCATTAACATACTATTTATACTAATGGCATAAGCTGTCCATATAATATTACCTATAATACGTAATAATAAAAACCATCCACTAAAATCTTTAGTTGATTTTGTTTTATATGTTTTAATTACTTGTGGAACATTTTGAATAATATTTATAATATTTCCTATAACTAAAAATATATTCATTGTTAGATTAACATTTGGATCTAATATTTTAAATTGCATTGTTATTTAATATATTAAATTGTTCTTAAATAAGTTTATATTATTTAGTTTTTATAATATTGGTTTAATATATATTTTTATATCTTAGTTTATTAATGATTAAAAAAATAATTAGTCTAATTGTTTCATTTATATTGATGTTAAGTTTTTCTCAAACAATGTGTTTAGGTTCAACTTTATTAAATGTATCAATTGAAGGAACATCATTAACTAAAGATGTATTAATTGATATTATGCCATATTTATATACATATGGATTTGATTCAAATATTAAATATAAAGGAGTCTATAATAATACAGATAAAATAGATATAATTATAAGTAATCATATAAATACAGTTGATTTTCTTATTTATTTAAGCATTATAAGACAATTTGACACTAGAGATATATATTTTATTCTTAAAAAAGATGTTTTATTTATCCCTGGTTTTGGGTCAATTTTAACAAATTCAAATGATATTAAATTAAATAGAAAAATAGAATATGATATAAATAATTTAGAAAACTCTATTAAAAATATTAAAAATGGTTTAATTGTTATTATGCCAGAGGGAACTCGTTATACGCCAGAGAAACATGAGATTGCGAAACAATTTAGTATTGATAATAAATTACATATATTTAATAATATGTTATATCCAAAAATGAAAGGTTTATTTCATATATGTAATGTATTAAAAGATAATAATAAATTAGGCAATATTATAGACTTTACAATCTTTATTAAAAATCTACATTTAAAAAAAGCACATATTGATACATTATTAACTACAAAAATTGATGATACATATAATATTATAAATAATTATAATATTCCAATTGATAAATTAAATAATTATAATGATTTCAAAGAATGGTTTCTAGATATATGGAAAACAAAAGATGATTTATTAAATAAAATGAATATAAATAATTTAAATGATTATAAAAATATTAAACCTAAAGTAAAAATACATAAGTTATTAATAATAATTATTATATTAGCTATAACTATAAATTTAATTATAATATCAAAAGGTTTATTTATCCCATCATCATTATTTGTTATGGGTATATTTAGTTTTATTAAATATAAACAATTAAAAAAATTTATGTAATATTTATACAGTCAAGTGATTATTTTAAGAGTCCCCAACTTTTTATTAGCATCAAAGTATAAATCTTAAGCACAACCTTCTGTTGCCAATTTATCAGCCATCATATTTCCATACCAATCTTTATATTTAATGTCATCTTTAGGTGGTTCATTTTTATGAGCTCTAACATGGATGAATTTAACATTGTATAAAATAGTATATTCATGTAATTTTTGAATTAATTCTAAATTATCAACTGGTTTACCATCCGCTTTTTTCCATCCTCTTTTTTTCCATCCATCAAACCAAGTAATTATACAGTTAATTGTGTACATTGAATCTGTTTTTATAATAATATTATTATCTTTTATATTATTATCAATTAATACTTCAATTGCTTTAATACATGCAGTTAATTCTGCAACTTGATTAGTTATTTTATCTCCTTCTAGTTTCTTACTAATATTATATTTCATATATTGTTCATCTTCAAAAAATACTCCATATCCTCCTTTTCTAATATGTTTATTTTGATTATTACTACATGCACCATCTGTGTAAATTATCATTATTATAATAATATATTATAAAAATTGAAAATAAATCAATTTTTATTATCATAATAATATTTTAATAAAATGGACCTTTGTGAATTAAAACCAGGATACTTGTATTATAATATATCAAATTTTATAGTAATTCCAAAATTTTTAAAAACAGCATATATGACAATAGGAGATGGTAATATATTTATTCACGCTTCTTGTAATTATGATATGTTTTCTAAAAAACAAAAAACATTAAATATTGTAATTTTAGAGTCTCATTATAAATATAATATTGACATGTTAATATTTAATAAATATACAACTATCAGACTTGATATAAATTTTGATAATGCTGAAGAATTTTTTACAAAAAATTATATACTTAAATTATGGAGTTTATATAAAGATACTGAAATGAAAGAATATATACATTCAACTCGTATATTAATAAAAAATGGAAATTTATTGAATCAAATTAAATATACTACAAAAAATACAAAATTATTTGATATTATTCTTGAGAGAAAAATAATACCAGAGAAAGAATTAGATAATTTATTAAAACATATTACTGTGTAAAATATATTATTTTATATAATTAAAGGATTAATTTATTATTATATTAATATGGATCTATTTAAAAATGAACCGCAATCTGAATGGTTAAATACGATTAATAATATTAATACAATTGAAAATAATATTGACCATTTTTTTACTCAAAGAAAAATAACAGAATATGAGGATATAATAGATGAAAAAACGTTGGAAAGAAAAAAAAATAAAAAAATAGTTGTATATAACTTTTTAGCTATTAATTTTCCTATCAATTATTTTAAAAACTATAATACTCTAGAAATTGATGTTGAAATATGGGGAGATAATATGTTTAATTTTAAAGGAACTATTACTAAAAATGATGGAGAAATACCTCATTTAATGATTAAATTAAAAGAAGATAAAAATATATTTGTTAAATTAATATTTAGAGATAATGATAAATTAAATAAAACATTTATATCATTTATTCCTGTTACTAAAAGATTTCAACATACAAATGATAATATAGAAGATTAAATTAAAATATAATTTTAATTTTAATTTAATTTAATTTATATTGTCTTGAATTTTTTTATTTATATCATAGAATAATTCAATATAATCTTTAACAATTTCACTTATAATATCCTTAATGTTCATTTTTTCTGTTAATTCATAATGAAAGATAATTTTCTTATCAAGTAAATGGGGAGAATTATAGCCTGCAAATTTAATTTTCTTATGTTGTTGCAAACCTTCTGATATAAGATTACCAATTGTATGGTCGGCATTAGTCATCAATAATTTACCAGATATATCTTCTTTATCTGGAATTAATTGAAGAAAATTATCTAACATCATCTTAATATTATCATGTGCATATTGAAATATTTTTTTTTCATCTAATTGACCTCTCGATTCAATAGTTACTATATAATTATCTTCTGCTAATCTTTTATATGTAAAAATAGACACAGGAGAATAAATAGAATTCATTTCTTCAATACCTAATTCAGTTATAGCAGATAATTTAATTTTTTGCTTTGGTTGCAATTTAATAATTGGAATATTAATTGGGTATGGGGATGGAATATGTTTCTCTGCAAAATAAAATTTACAATCTTCTGTCCCAACTGTAACAATTTCATTTGTATTATTAACATAGTCAACATACATTGTTAATAATTTTAAACTACTACTATTAATAACATCGTCATTTGAACCATAATTTACATTAATATCAATATCTCCTAAATCTCCTACATCTTCTTTTACAACTGTTTTTTTAGGAGGAGTAAAGATTGGATTTTCTGCTGCTATACCAAAAACTGGCATATTACTAATACGTAATTTCATATAATTATTATTAAATACACTAGTGTTTTCTGAAATAGTAATATTATTAAAACTATAAATAGGAATACTAGTTAATATAACTCTTCTAAATGTATTAATTATAGTATGATTAACTCCTTTAATCTCAAATTCAAGTCGTGGGTTCATTACATCTTTGTCCCATGAAATTTGTTTAATTGACAATTTACTCATTATTATAATATAATACTAAATCTTTTTATATTATAATAATCAATTTTTATGGCGATTCAAAAAATCTAAGATTTTTTGAATATTTCCATAAACACGATGGCGTGGACAAATGAAAAACTACATTTTTCATTTACTAATTTAAATAAAAACATATGTTTTTATTTAAATTGACGTCTATAATAAAATAAACCTTTGGTTTATTTTATTGACAGTCCCACGTAATCAATTTTTCTAATAAAATACAAATGTATTTTATTAGAAAGTTAATTGGGAAGGATTGAAAAATATATTTTTTAATCACCCAATCAATTTTTATTTTTATTTATGAGATATATTTAAAATATATTTTGTTTAGTTTCTCTCATAGTAGATATTAATCTAGATATAGATGAAGTGATAGATGGAATAAATTCAGTACCATTTAATAAATAATATATATCAATCAATGTATTTAATATTAAATTATATTTATCATTATCATTATAATGAATTGGCTTACCTTTAGAATTAAAAGGAATTGTATATTGTATAATAGTATAATCTGGTAGATTTAGTTTAAATATATTATATGCCATACTATCATCTGTTGCTAAATAAATTAATTTATATTTTGATTTTTTAATATTATCTATAAATAAATTAATATTATTTTTAATATCAGTATTTCTATAATGAACTGCTATATATTTATTATTTAATAAATCATTAATATCTCTCTTTTTTATTATATCTAATATATCTGGTTTTACTTTTATAAATTTAATAAGATTAATATAACTATTACACCCTGGTCCTGCATACATTTTAACCTTGTCATTCATATTATACCCATCTAATGATACTCTTAATTTAATATTATTTATTAAATACATGTGTGTATTATTACCTAATCCTCTATCTACTTCTATATTATCATAATTTTTTATATAATCCATATGTAATCTTCTAAACTTAGCTCCTTGTTCTACTATATTATAATCTTCACTATATTTTAAATTACCAGTTTCTTGTAATATAAAAAAATCACTTAAATAATGTTGAAAACATTTATGACTTTTTACATCTATTATTAATATATGATTATTCTTTTTCGCCCATGTTATACAATGAATTAAACCACATAACATATGAATTAAACCACCCGTTCCCTTATATATTAAATATTTCATTATTATAATACATATTTATTTATATAATACTAAACCACTTAATATTATTATAAAAATATAATAATATTAATTATTTTAATTACAATTTAATTACCAAATGTCGGAATATCCTTTGGCATAATTTCTGGAAATAATTTTGTAGTATAAATAGCTGATAGCTTGTAATATACTTTTTCACACTTGTGAAGAGTTGTAAAAAATAACAAACTATTAACTGATTTCTCTAAGCGACACCAGTTTAACATTAACTTACGACAACGAATAAATTTCTCAAGCAAAACAATATCAAGTGTTTTAACAAAATTATATACATCTTTTAATTTCAATACCTGTTCAGATGGTTCTACTTGTTTTGTTTTGTGTGAAAAATAAACACCTCGCAAATGAAAAAGTACATCCTTGTATTCACGAGGAAGCATATTGTACAGCTCTTTATTCAAATGCACTCCCTCATCGCTCCATAATAGATAGTATAAATGATGCAATTCAGATGTAATTACCTTAAACAAAGTATCGATCATACCAATCATATCAAATGATTCTGTTGTATTTAATGGATTAACTATTTTTTTAAATTTCATATTGCCTTCATTTGATAGAAAATTTTTAAGAGTATTATTCTGATACAATGTAAGAAATCCTCTAAACATATTTTTATCTGAATTCATTGATTTATTAAAAATATATGATGTACTTTGCAATTTGAGAAGAATACCATTTATTTTAATAATAATACCTTCTGATGTGGGTTGTTCTGTAATATTTTCAGTTGACATATTTGAATCAATATTGTTAATTATTTTTGGCAGAAAAATATTGTCAGATACAAACGTGTTAACAATTGTTTCTGATGAAACTTCTTCTAATGTACTCATTTTTCTTGCAAAAATAAAACACAGTTTCTTATATTCAGGGCCAAACATTGGAACATAATTTACTATATTTTCATTCATATGATGAATCAATACAAAATGATATGAATACATGTTATCCAATTCTTTTGTAAAATCATCAAATGTCTTATAGCCATCATTTTCCAATACTTCTAAAAACATCTTAAATTGGTTCGAATTTTCTTGTTTTTCAACATCATCTTTTACTTCTTTTGTTTCTTTATGTACCATATTATCACTGTAAATATTACGACGTGATGCAATAAACCATTTACCATTGTAATTGAATACAGACATTAGAGAACCTTCATAGCATTCATAATATGAACGTTCTTTGTCCTTATTACGATTCAAATAAGCCATCGCCTCATGATTATAAAGCGGTGTAGGGCATGTATAGCAAATTACTTTTTGTTCTTTATCAATGCCACGAGACATTATAACTGACCGGGCAGATTGTTCAACTTGTGATTTATGCTTATTACTATATTTATTATAATAGATTGTCATATCTAATTCAGGATAATCTTTTGTCATAATATTATGTGTTTGATATAAATGTTTATTAATATTATCAATATTCTTTAAATTTTTAATATAATGAGAAAGTATATTTTGTTGAGAGTTCATTATTATATAAGTTAATAAATCTTTAAATTAAATATATTATGTGATATTCAAAATCGTAAGCGATTTTGAATATTCGCTAACATTATTGTGTTGTGCAAATAATCTATAAAGATTTATTAACTTATATAATAATGAATAAATTACTTGATTGTACTAATAATAATACTCCTGAATTTTCACTTTGTGGCTTAACATTACAAGGCCGTGTATTAAGTTGTTATGATGCAGATACTTGCAAAATAGCATTACCTATATTTGACAATATATTTAAATTTACATGTAGATTAAATGGGATTGATACCCCAGAAATGAAACCAAGAAAAGATAAAATTAATAGAGATAATGAGATTAAATGGGCTAAAATGGCCAGAGCTGAATTATTAAAAATGATATGCAATGACGATTTTTCATATTTATTTGATAATTTAGATATTAAAAAAGAAGAAGTTAATAAGATTTTAGAAGATAATAAAAAAATAATAACAGTTAAATGTTTAGAAATGGATAAATATGGACGTCTTCTTGTTGAATTATATAATAATGAGGATACTACTTTTGAAAAATCATTTAATAATATTTTAGTAGAAAAGAACATGGCAGTAGCATATGGCGGTGGTACTAAAATAGCTCCATGGATTAATTAATTAAATTAAACGTACAGAACTCCATGAAATCACAAAAAATCATATCAAACCTTGTTATCATTGCATCATATAATTCATTGTCTATATCATGAAAATCATCTCCAACTGTTCTATTATAAAATATTAAAAATTCCTTACAGCTAGTATATTTGTTGGGTATATAATAATAATCAAATTTAACAACGATTCCTCCTGCTGCGGGATATAGTGAAACCGAATAATTACATACCGTAGAATTATAAGGTTCCATTAGTTGGGGACATTTATTATATATGTGTATTATATATTTAATATAATCACTATGTTTAATCATATAAGTATTTTGCTGCTCTAACACATATTCATCAAATTGTTTTAAAAATGTAATTATTTCTTGGTCTGCCATAAAATTAACTTTCTTATTATCAGTAGTTAAACAATTATAAGTATTCTTTTTAAAATCCAATATTTTAAAAAGAATTTTACCTTTTTCATACATTACAGTATCATCATAATCATAATAGATTCTTATATCAATACAGCGTTCTTCTTCATTATATTTTGCATCTATACTGATATCAATACCCGGTCTGACTTTTCTATTTATATATTCAGTATATCCATTATCTTGTTCTCGTGGTTCAAAACACCAACTAAGAGTTTTCATAACTTTACCATTATATGAAGGACTATATGTACTAAAAAATTTCTTGTAAAAGTCGTGTGAAATCATTTTAATATTTTAAATATATAACCATTTATTAATTTTTTTTCAATTTTTATAATATACCCTTATTATATTATAAATATTATAAATGCGTTGACGTTTACATAAAAATATATCTTTGATATATTTTTATCACGTCGTTTGTATTAATTTAAATTTAAATTTAATTTATAATTTAATTTATATTAATGTTTTATATTATAACATTTGATGATATTGAAAGCCTTTATATTATACAATTAATGGCTGATTTAGAAAATTATCCAACAGGAACTATATTTTCTTATTCTCAACGTATGGTGTTTGAAAATTTAGCAAAAGATAAATGGATTATATGGGTAGAAAATAATATTGAAGAACAAGAAAATGATATAAATAAATTATCAAATTTACCAGGAATTAAAAATATACAAAAAATAGATATAACTAATACTGAATATGAAAATAATTATAATAATACTCCTTATGAATTTTTTATTCCTTATTTATAAATAAAAATTGATTAAACCTTCGGTTCGCGCAATGTTTTTCTAAAATAAAAATTGATTAATGTCGGACATTCAAAACTAATTAAATATATAGCTTAGGTATATATTTAATTAGTTTTGGTAAATGTCGACACATATCAAAAATTATTCTGGGTATTTTCAAAACTTTTTAAAGTTTTGAAAAGCCAAAATAAAAATTGATTAAATATTTATTAATATTATTATATAATAATATTAATAATGGATACAAATATTAGGAAACGCATCATATTAATAAATAAAATATTGGAACTAAATAATTATATTATAAATAATCCATATGATAACAATATAGAATCAGTTATAGCAATTTTAATGGAACTAAAAGAAGATTATTATATTGAACCAAATAAAGAATATGATGTTTTTATGATCATATTAAATAAAATAACTGATATAATATTTGATTCTGAAGAATATATTAAATATAATTTATCACCAGAAGATAATTATTATCATATTATAAATGATATAATATATAAATTAAAACATACAATTCTTATTATAAATGAATATTTGGATGAATTTAATAATTTAACAGAAATTGATAATATAATGTCAAGATTAAATTTAAATTAATTATTTTAATTATTTTAATTATTTTATGCTGTATGTTCAAACTTTGTAATCATATGACCTTTTTTGCAATGATTATTATGCATACCTAGATATGTTTCAATACATTGAGGATGAAATGATTCATTGCATGGACAATTTAATTTTCTAACATTTTTATTTGTTTCCATTGTATAACCACACAGCCAACACCGATGTTCGAGTTTAATACTATATTTATATACTGTAAGTATATTCGAGAAAAGCCCATATCCCCTTGAATAATTATATATTATTTGTTGCAATAATAGAGAACATGATGAAATACAAAATGTCACTATTTTCATAACAGAATAATATACATATGTCATTAAGAAAATAGATATAATTGAAATAATAAATGTTTTAACAAAAATAATACAATTCATTTCATAATTATTTGTTGTATCCAATAATTTAAATTCATTCATCCAAAAATATAAACAGTAATAAGAACTTGATACTAGAAAAATACTGAATGAAATATACCAAATCTTTCTAATAATACTTTTACTAGATGGATAAAAATTCAATGGCAAATGTTTAATAGTTTTAATATATTTAATTCGAAAGTAGATATCATTAAAAATAATACAATTAATTACAAACATAGATAAGCATATTAAATTATAAGATATGCTATATGAATTATATTTGATATCCATTCCTAGAAAGAGAATAATATTAGAAATGAATGTAATAATAAAGAATTGTGTACTATCTTTTGTATTCATATTGATATAAATGATTATAATATTAAATCATTAAAAAATCAATTTTTTTTTGTTTTAAAAGAAAGTTCATATTATATATAAATTATATAATATGAATCAATGGCTAAATTTAGGTTTATATGATTTATTTATAACTAAAAGAAATTATAAAAGTATTATTAATAGTCTTAATAAAGATGAATTTACTATCAATGAATATATTGAAATAGGTCAATTATGTGCAGATAAAATAAATAATATTAAAGAAAACTCATTAAAAAATAAACTAATAAAATTAAATGAAAAAGAATTTAATTCTATAGAAGTAGAAAAAGTTATTTCTTTTATTAAAATAATTGATAATATATGTATAGATGTTAAATATTATGAAAATACTATTTCATTCTCAATAGAGTTTGAATATAATAATTATAGTATTGAATTTAGATATAAAATATCAAATAAAAATACTAATAATTGCTTTTTTGAAAAGAGAATATTTTTAATTAATAATAATACAGAAGTATGTTATAATCTATTTGGAGATAATATATATACTAATTTTATTGAGCATACTAATATAGATTTTGATATACAAAAATTTTTAAATAATATATTTAAAATATTTAAAACAAGTAAACCATTAGTATGGTAAAAATATTAGATGACATCTTAGATGACATCTTAAATGACATCTTAAATGTCATTTTAAATGTCATCTATGTCAATATCATCTTCATCATTATTATCTTCTTGTGTAATTTCAGTTTTAATTATTTCAGTTGGTTTGTCAAAAGATATATCATCAACTAAATTACCATATGCAATAATTTGAAATGATTCCATATTTTCACCTTCTTTAACATAATTTTTATCACATAATATAATAGAAGAGGCATTGTCTATACATACTGGTTTTGATAATTTCAAATGAATAAAATTATCATTATAATTAATTATATTACTGTCGACACAATTTGTGCCAACAATAACTATAATATTAGTTCCTGCTTTTCCTGAAAATGTCCAAACATTTGAATCAAATTGAATAATATTATAAGACATTTTAATTTCATAATAAACAGGAGGTAGATGACCTTTAATACCACACATCATTCCAATCATACTATCACTCTTACAATAAAATGGGTCAATTATAGTTCCAATACCAATTAAACCACCAGGGACAATTGATTCTAATTCAGTTGTTTCTGATTTCAATGATAATATTTTAGTATAATGAGGCTTATGTATCATTTTTCCTTCTTTATTTTTACTAATAATACCAGGTAATATTTCAATATTATCTCCAACTTTAAATTCACCTGATACCAAACTTCCTCCAAGGACACCACCTGAGATGTCCATAACATTTGTATTTACTTTATTAATATCAAATGATCGTGAAATCATAAACAATGGTTTGTCTTCAAGATTCTTTTGTTTAGGTGGCATAAATTTCATAATATTTTCTAATACAATATCAACACCAATATTATGATTCATACAAACTGGAATAATAATTTTTGGTTCAATATCATATTTATTTAATATATCAACTAATTGTACATATCTATCTTTAGCAACCTGTTTTTTTACTAAATCTAATTTATTAAATAATACGATAACATTTTTAATACCAGACATTTTAATTGCCATAATATGTTGAATTAATTGTGGTTTCTTTTCAATAGGTTCCGCTGCAGAAACTACTAATATAATACCATCCATTAGTCTAATGCAACTCATCATAGTAACAATTAATTGATAATGTCCTGGACAATCAATAAATGATACATGATGGACTAATTCTCCTTCTTTTGTATTAAAACTAGAATCTTTTTTATATATTTTCATATTAGCATAACCAGGTTTAATAGTAATATTACGTTTCATTTCATTACTATGTCTTTGCGTTTTAGTTCCAGTCATACTATAAACAGTAGTTGATTTACCGTCTGATACACTACCCAACATACCAATATTCATAATTGGCTGATTTTCCATATGTAATTCCATTTATATTATAAGTAATCTCCTTTTTAATTAATAATATTATCAATTTTTCCTTGGCCACAAAGAACTGATTGCAGTATGAGCAATTTTTATAAAATAAATAGTTTAATAATTATATCCATTCTTTATCATTTTTTGTTCTCTTCTATTTATAAGAAGCTCTTGAATTTCTTTTGTAGATAATCCCTGTTCAATATATTTTTCAATTACTTTAGGATTTACTATATTAATTAATTTTTTTTGTTTAATATGTGCTATAATATTTTCTACATTAAAATCACAACACTCATTAACTCTTTTTAAAATATTTCCATTTATATCAATTGAAAGATTATTAACAGTAAAATCACTTATAGTTTTATAAGATGATGAACTATTAATACCTGTATTAAAATCAAAATGAATTCCATCAATAATTGCTTTACATACTCCATATGTTTCACGAGGAACTGAATCATATGTAGTAATTGCTTTGCTAACATTATATTTCATTTTTAAATCATTAATTATTTTAATAAAGAGAGAATTCCACATATTTTGAGAATATGATAATTCTTTATCTTTATCATAATAAGTGAACCAAATATCAACATCTGTAGATGGGATAAAATCATTATCTGGATGAAAATAATGTGAGATAATATCTCTAATAAATCCACCAAATATATTAATTTCTACTTTATAATTATTAATTTGTGAATTATTATCAAAAAATGCAATTGTTTTTAAATGTTCTATAATAGATATAACCTTATTATAATATATTTCTGATTTTGGTGTAAGATATTGTTTAATATTTTGAGTTTCACAAGTAAATTCCATTATTATATTATTATGATAATATATTAAATAATAATATAATCAATTTTTATTTTTGCTATTTAATCTAAATCATTTTCCATATGGTTTTTATAATAATTATAACCAATTAAGTTAATTTCTTCATGTATTATCTTTTTCTTATAATCTAATGAAATATTTTTATAATCTTTCAATCCGTCTAGCATTTTCTTTGTTAATTCTTCCTTATTTTCACTTACCCAATTTTGTAATATTTCGAGTGCTTTATTATGCATATCTTTTAATATATCATTTTTCTTTACATAGTTCCATTTATTGTCAATATATTTTTTTGCTATTTTGGATTTTGTATTAGTTATTATTACATTATTATTCATTTTCTTTGTTGGATTAAATTTAATATTTTCTACTAAATGAGGAATGCCGCCTTTTAAACTTTCATCGTCATTTTTTGATAAACGATTCAATATTCTTTTCATAAAATCACTTGAAATATATTTTAAATCATCTTTATCATAACTATTTATTATTATATTATTTATAGTTCCATTATTTGTATTAGTGTTATTAGTAGTATTATTAGAATTATTATTTGTAATAGTTTTGTTTGATATAATATTAGAAGATTCTTTTTTAACTATTTCTTTATTACATATTTTTTCATGTCTCCATCTATTTTGATAATAATTAAATTCTTTCTTACATATTTTACAACTATATATTTTATCCAGCTCTTTTTTTTTATTTAAATTTGTTGATGCATTATCAATGATTATGGAAGGATTATCAAGGATTATCGAATGATTATCAATGCTGTTATTAGGATTATCAGGCCCATCTCTATGAAATTTAGTCGTATGATTGCACAAGGATTGAGCACTACTATATAGTCTATCGCATCTTTTACATGTATACCGTACACTTTTTACCATATTATAATAATATTAGATTTTTTATTCTTATATGATTTTTAATAAAATAAAAAAGTGTATATACACTTTTCACTTTTGAGGGAGGAAATTTATATGATTTTTTGTACAAATTTACAATGGCATTTGGCAAACACGTTGTAGAATATAAATAATATACTATTTTATATTACAATATAATGAAACAATTATATTTGGACGACAATTCAAAAGATGATGAAATAGATTATGAATTAATAAAAGAAGATCTAAAAGATAATATAAAAGATGAAGAAACTGAAATTCAATTAAATAAAAAAAAACCTGCAGTAAGTATGAAACCTGATTATAATTCAAAGGGAGAAAAAATAGTAGTATTTAGTATAAATATCCCATTAAAACATAATGATGATTCATTTACTATTGATATTTTAATAAATAGTGAAATGTATAAAAATATTGGTAAGCATTTTAAGTATTAATATTTAAAATTTTATTCATATTAAACTCTAATATGAATAAAAAACAAAAAATGTCGCATAGTGAATATTCATTTGTAAAAAATCAATTATATTTCATGTCAATGGATCTTATATTTATGAAAGATTATATGATTAATGTATCAAATAATCTTATTAATTTACATAAATTAAAGATATATGAAAATGTAAATAATGGATATTCAGTATTATTTGATAAACTAAATGATATTAAAATTAAATTAAATAAATATCCTGATTTCTTAAAAATGAATTATTTAAAAAAAACAGATATTAAAACTCTTACTAAAGAAATCACTGATATTAAAGAAGAATTAATTATTATGTCAAATCATATTGCACCTACTGATATTCGTTTATTATTACATTTATTATTAGGTCCGTTATGGTATACTTATTTAAATTACAATGAATTATCATATATTAATCTTATGAGTAGACTTTTTAATCCAATCTCTGTATGGGATTCAGGCTATCATACAAATAAAAATACAACCATTAAAAATAATATATCAGATGATGATAATAATAAAAAAAATTGTAAAAAGAGAATATCAAGAAGACCAAATTTTAGTATTGAAAAATTAACACCTTTAATTGAAGATAATATAACAACATCAATTATAATTGGAGATATAAACTCATTCCCAATGTTTATTCATAATTTGTCTGATATGATTATAAATAAAAATGTTAAAAAGAATACAAAAGATGATAGAAATAATATATATAATTATGATACTATGGATAAATTATTCAATGAATCTGAAAATATTATATTTATAAAAAATGATACTCAAAAAGAATTATCATTCATAGAAGATAAAAATGGATTTAATATAGGTATTAAAATAAAAGGTAATAGAATTATAATAATTCAAGGTTATGCAACAGATGATATGTTTGATTTATATAAAACAAATAATACTATTAATGAAAAATTTAATCATATAAGTGATTATATATTAACTAGTGTAAATAATATACCATTAGAAATGAGAAAGAATTATATTGATATTTTAAGCGTTAGAGATATATTAGTTTATACAAAAGAAGACTATGAAAAATATATAAATTTATGTTATAATGACTATAATAATCTAAAATCTAAACAATTATCAAATGTTATTACTGAATTTATGTTAGTAAGTATATATCGTAAATATGAAATATTATTAATGTTTTTATGTGGAAATGAAGACGATAATAAGTTAGCATATTTGTTATATGATATGTTAAAAATTAAAAACAAACAAGATAATAAACCATTTGAAAATGAGATATATAATTCATTACCAACTAAGTTTAAAATTAAATTAGATGAAACAGAAAATATAGTTAATACGGAAGAAGAAAAATTAACAAAAAATCATATTGGAGATTTATCATATGAACGTCGTATTAATATGTTAAAAGTGGATAGTAGTATAAAAGACAAGGCTATTGATAAATTAAAATCAATGAAAGGTAATTTTCAAGGTGATAATAAGGCCCAAAGTTGGTTAGATGGTTTTCTTAAGATACCATTTGGCGTATATAAAAAAAATAAGATAATTGATTTTAAAAATAATTTCATTAAATCTCATCCTGAATTAAATGCATATTCATGTGAACAAATTAAACAATCACTTGTAAATAGTAAGGATATAATTGAATGGAATACTTATACAGAAGATAAATCAAAATATTTAAAAGACGTTCGAATGTATTTAGACCAAGCAGTATATGGTCATCTGGATGCAAAATTACAATTGGAGAGATTATTTGCTCAATGGATTAATGGCGAAACCAAAGGTTCAGTAATTGGTTTATGTGGACCCCCGGGCACTGGTAAAACATCACTTGCAAAATATGGTTTATCTAAATGTTTAATTGATAATGATATGAAACCAAGACCTTTCGCATTTCTACCTGTTGGCGGTTCTGTAAATGGTTCTACATTAGTAGGTCATAATTTTACATATGTTGGTTCAACTTGGGGTCGTATAGCAGATATACTTATGATATCTGGTTGCATGAATCCAATTATTTTTATTGATGAAGTTGATAAAATAAGTACAACTGAATATGGTAAAGAAATAACAGCTGTTTTAACCCATCTTACTGATATGACACAAAATGATAGTTTTGAAGATAAATATTTTAGCGGTATTCCATTAGATTTATCAAAAGCATTAATTGTGTTATCTTTTAATGATGCATCTTTAATTGACCCTATATTAAGAGACCGTATTACAACAATTGATACAAAAGCATATACATTAAATGATAAACTTCATATTATTCAAGAATATATGTTACCAACTATATTAAAAGAAGTAGGTTTTGATAAAAATGAAATTATTTTAAATGAAGATATAATAACTCATTTAATTAATACCTATACAAATGAAGCAGGTGTCAGAAAGATTAAAGAAAAAATTGTAGAAATAGTAAGAGATATAAATTTAAAATGTATTCATGATGTTAATACATTATTGCCTATAACTATAACAAAAGAATATTGTGATGAATTATTTAAAAATAAACCAAAAGTTAAACCAAATTTAATACATAAGAATCCTGAAGTAGGTTTAGTAAATGGTTTATATGCAACAACAAGTGGAGTGGGTGGTTTAACGCCAATCCAAGTAATGAAATATCCCAGTCATAAAATGTTTGACCTAACTATAACTGGTCAACAAGGTGAAGTAATGAAAGAATCAGTTATGTATGCATTAAGAATCGCATATGGAATGTTAACCGAAGAAGAAAAAACAAAAATATTAGATGATTCAAAAAATAATAATAATTTTGGATTATTGGTTCATACTCCAGATGCAGGTACTAAGAAAGATGGACCTTCTGCCGGTACTGCAATGACATTGGCAATTTATAGTGTATTAACTGGTAAAAAAATTAAGAATAATATTGCAATGACAGGAGAAATTGATTTATATAAGAATGTAAAAGCAATTGGAGGTGTTTATGCGAAATTAACAGGTGCTAAAGCAGCAGGTGTTAAATTAGCATTAATACCAAAAGAAAATTTAGATGATTTAGTTATATTAAGAAATGAAAAGAACTCACCAGAAGATGAAAATTTTAAAGTTGAGATAGTAGAAACATTAGAAGATGTTATAAAATTAAGTTTCTGTTAATATATTATTTTCCTTAGCCCATAATATTAATTGTTTTCTAAAATTAATATTTTTGATAATACAAGGTTTCATTATATTTAGAAATTCATATACATCATAAAAAAAATTTTCATTCTCTTGCACATTATTGGATTTATATAAATAATATGCATATGCTATAGTAGCGCTTCTATTAAGATGTTTGTCATTAGTACAATGTATAATACATATTTTATTTTCATTATGAACTCTATCTAAAAAATCAAATGCTACTTTAAAATATTTAACTATATTAGATTCATCGTTATCTTTAATATCAATATATCCCCAATCTTTATGAGAAAAACAATTTATAAATTTATGATATTCATCAAAAACAGATAATATAGCATGACCTTTAAAATATAATGCATCATATAAATTTCCTAATATTAACCAATCATATATATAAATTGAATTACTATATATTGATGTCCCATATATATATTTATTATATAACTCATTATTTAATATTTTATTAGAAGAATATTTAATATATATATCGTTCATTTTATCCAATTCATTATTCATTATAATATATAATATATATATAAAGATTATTTAATTAAATTATGTTAAGGATGGAATCAATCAATCTATATAAACTCAAAAATGACACGAATTGTGTATTTTTAAGTGATAATATAATTCAAGAAATCTTGAATAGTTTCTCTAAATCAAACATTAAACCTATAAAAACTATAAAAAAACAAGTGAATGTTATGAAATCAAATAAAATTCAAGCAAAGAAAGATATGAATGAAAATAAAATCATAATGATAATGAATAAATTATCAAATAATAATATAAATGAATTAATAATTGAGTATTTAACAAATATATTAGTAGATACAGAAGCAAAGTATGATAATATAATGAATGAACTTTTTCAAAAAATGATTAAAGATATTAAATTTATTGATAATTATGTTAGATTTGTAATGAAAATATTTATTATAGAAAAGAAACGTCTTAATTTAATTCCAGAAACTTTTATTGATTTAATAAAAGAAACAATAATGAAAGGGAGTGAATTAGAGAGAAGTTCTTGTTATGAAATGATAAAATGTTTCTGTCAATATAATTTTTTCAATGATAAATTGAAAGATTATATTTCTAATAATGTATTAAAAACAACAATATTAAATAATTATATTGATGTATATAATTGGTTTAATGGATTAGATAAAAATTATATTGAATTATATAAGAATGATATTAATAATGTTATAATAAAATGTAATGAAAATAGTATGAACAGAGAAAAAATATTAATAGAAAGTTTAATTGATACAAAAAATATTAAAACTATAGAAGAAACTAGTATAATAGAGAATACAGATATATTTAAAACAATGGTGTCTAATATATTGGAAGAATATATTTTCTTAAAATCCCCAGAAGAAGTTATTGAATTTATTAATACAGATTGTAATGATATAAATCATAAAAATTTATTTTGTAAAGAATTAATTATATTTTTTAAAGACCATGAAAATGAATTAGAAAATTGTTTTATTTTAATAGATAATTTAATAAAAAAGAAAGTATTATTTAAGAGTAATATAAGTAAAGGATTCTCATTATATTTACAAGAAAATGATGTTAAATATAATTCGCCTGAATCAGTTTATATAGTTAATATTCTTAAATTTTTGAAGAATAATAATATAACCAAGAATATAGAACATATATTTAAAAAATATAAAGTAAAAATTTTTTATGAAAATTAATTTATTCTGAATTAATATTTCTATATATAGCAACGATACATGCAGATAATTGAACCATATTATCAATCAAATTGATTTTTATAAAACTATTACTTAATATTTTATAAATTTCAACATAATTTTTAACAATTAATTTATCATCTTCCATATTATTTTCAATATATTTCATAAATGTTAATACTATATCATTTGCACTATATCCAGAATCATATAATTCTTTTGTGATTTTTAGTACTTGTTCTAAATTTTTATCATAACAATTTTGAATAATTTGTTTAATTAAATATATTTTTGGAATATCAATTATATTATTAACAGCATTACTATTTAATTCACCATAACTGTATAAAATACATTCCAAATTATTAATACATTGTCTTATATCAAAATTAGAATTAAAAAGTAAATCATTTATTCCATCTTCAGTATATTTTATATTTTCTAGAGAACAAATATCCTTAATCTTTTTCTTAAGATTTTTTTTTGTAATTCTTGGAAAATATAAAATCATGCATCTTGACTGAATTGATTCATTTATTTTAAATCCTTCATTGCAAATAAATATAAATCTTGTAGTATCCTTAAATTCTGCTATTATATTATTTAATAAATTTTGAGCTTTTGGAGTTATACTATCAGCCTCATCTAATATTACTAATTTATAATTAGTAGTTTTCTTTTTACAAAAAGGTAATATTGTTTGTTGAATCATTGCTAATCCTCTATCATCAGATGCATTCAATTCTAATACATTATTACTATAAGTCTCTTTATAAATATGTTTAGCTAAATATATAATAGTAGATGTTTTACCGGTACTTGGTTCTCCAGTTATAATCATATTAGGTATTTGTTCTGATATTACAATGCTTTTAATTTTATCTCTAATAAAATCATCAAATAATAGATCATCAAATGTTTTTGGTCTATATTTTTCAACTAATGGTAATTTAATATTTTTATGTAATTGTGTATTTACTAGAGGAAGAGTGGTTGTCATTAAAATTAATATATTTATACTCCTAAATCAATTCATAATCAATTTTTCTAAATAATTAATTCAAAGAATTAATTATTTAGCAAGTTAATTTGGAAAGTCAGAATATTTAAAATATTTTTACTCCCAATCAATTTTTCTAATCTAATGTATATAAATGGAATTTATAAATACAAGTTCTCTTATAATGTTTATCTTAACAATAATTTTATCTTTCATTGGGATAATTTTATACTTTACAAATCATATTAAAATTAAATCTATTCTTGGATTTAATATAAACACTACTATATTTATATTATCTTTATTATCATCAATTATTAGTATCATATTAAATAGTATTGTTCTTCATCGTGTTAAAAATGATAAAACTGCAGAAACATCTGATAATAAAAAATTATATAATAAAACATTAACATTTATAATTATATCAGTTATATTATTTGGAATAGCCTTATTTTTTACATATAGTAATATTAAATCTAAAAATAATTTATTAAAAACAAATATGTATAAACAAATGATGGGATATGAAGAATCAGACAATGATAATTATTAATTTTTCTAATTTATACTAATGAATAAACATTTATTTATTAGTATAATAGTATTATATATAATAGTATTAATTATGTATAGTTTATCACCTAAACCAGTTATATTACATGGCTAAACTAAATCTTTGGTTTTTAGTATTAATTTATTAAATGATTCAATGGTATGAATCATAACACCAAGTTCTTTTGCCTTTATTACTTTTGCAGTATCCATAACTGTTTCATCTTTAATTATTAATATAGATGTATTTTTACTTATACCTGATGAAATTTCACCTCCATTATCTGTAATATTTTTCTCAATCATCTTATCGCGAAAACCAGACATTACTATTTTCATACCAGTTAATTTACCAGTTTGTTTAACTATAACAGTTGTATCTATTGAAATATATTTTTTAATAGTGTTATAAAATTCAATAAAGTGTTTAAAATTTTGGGCAAATATAGTACTTGTTTTTTCTTCCCATCCATCAATTTCTTTTAACATATTAATAAATTCTTTTTCTGTATATTTATTATAATCATTCATTATATTTGGATATTTTTCTAAGACATCTTTTGAACGTTCTGCGCCCATTCCTCTACCCAGTTTATTAGATGCTTTCATTAAAAGATATAATGGAATATTAGTTGTATACTTTCTAATTGATTCAACAATATTCTCAGCAGATTTCTTTTTAAATCCATCTATTTTAATAATATCATCTTCTTTTAATTTTAATATATCTAATATAGTAGTATGACCTCCATTATATAATTTTTCAATTACTTTTTCTCCTAATCCCATTGCACCTAAAGTACTAAAAAAGTAATATATATTTTTAATTACTATATCATCAGTTTCTTTATCTTTTGATATAATATGAACTCCACTATCAATCCATTCCCAATTACCATCAGGTAGATTAACTTTTACACCTTTTATTACTTTTTCTATTTTAGGTATAACATCATTACTACGAATAATTTCAACCTTTGCTCCAATACCTAACATATTATCAACCATAAATTTTGCATTATTACCAGTAATTCTTTTAATGGTTACTCCTCCAACATCAACAGGCTCAATAATAATAGTTGGCACTATATATCCATCTTTTGTAATATTCCATTCAACCTCAGTAATAGTAGAGATTGCTTTTTGGTCTTCTAATACATCTTTAAATGCCCATGCATATTCTGGATTACCATCCATATTAATAGGATTAATATCATCATTTGTTATAATAATACCATCTATCACATATTTAGAAGCAGTTCTTCTTTTTAATAAATATTTAGATAATTTATCAAAATTTAATTCATCAGTTACTTTTGAAGATACTGTATCAAAACCAATCTCTTTTATAATTTTTAATTGGTCGGTCATACAATACAATGGGTCTATTATTTGATATACTACAAAATGAGTATCACGTGCTAAATCTGGATTAATTGTTTTACTATTAACTAAACCTGCAACCGCATTACGCGCATTCTTTAAAGTTGATGCCCAATTTTTTTCAAATCTAGAGATACTAATAATTAATTCACCGCGAAAAGCAACTGTTTTAATATTTTTAAAATATTTCATAACATCTTCATATGTTGGTATATTTTTAATATATCTTAATAATGCAGTAATATCCATTCCTTCTGTAGCAGTCCCTCGAGTATATAAGTGTATATTATTATTACTATATACTAACAAACCAGAAACACCATCTAATTTATCAGTCATAACATAAGGAGCTGAATATTTTTTTATCCATGAATTTAATTTATTAGAAGGTGGTTTAATTTTATCCATACTACCTAAATAATAAGGTAATATAACTTTGTCTTTTGATTTAACAGATGCTCCAATTTGTTTTAATACTTTACTTTTTGGTGATTTTAATTGAAGAAAATCTCTCATCATATCAAAAATACTATCACTTATTACTGGTTCTTCATTATAATATTTATCACTTGCATATACTAATGCTTTCTCTAAATTGTCAATAGATAAAGCATTAATATATTCAAACTTATCATCAGATTTATTTAATTTGTTAATAAGGTCCATTATTATATATAATAATACATTTTTATATATAATAATCAATTTTT
>JACCDO010498291.1_pt1 | contig 25196 bp, 14 predicted proteins | sample 7446101 | NCBI WGS metagenome assembly JACCDO01 (sample SAMN15323440, study PRJNA562643) | freshwater metagenome | isolation source: river surface water | place: USA:Blue River Watershed | collected 2017-08-16 | reverse complement strand
TGCGACCGCATTGCGACGCAATCGAATTGATATTGCGATCTTGCAGGTCCTTGCTGCAAGACTTCAGTGTGAAGGACTTTTGCTTCGCGAATCAGCGAGATCTTCGGGACTGTGAATTAATACCAGGAATCAGTCGATTCCCAGATTCGCTACAAAATATCATATACGCAGGGTCAGTGGACTATTCAGTATTAGAATTATCAGTGGCGACCACCATAGACGCGACGCCTTAATACATAAACTACTTATTACCGCACAATCATGATAAATATCGTAGACCCTCGGCGCATAGGTTCGCCGCATCGCTCTCCAGCCTCTACTCCTAGTCGTAGAGAGTATATTAAACTTCCAGATAATGACGACCCAGAGGAGTTATTTCCACACGAACATACAAAATTAAGTGCATACAAGAAAATGGACGATGCCGGAGTGGGCAGGCTGCGTGCCATCGGAATATTTTTGATTGTCATGTTTTGTATGATTGTTATAGTAGTTATGTACGTTTTATTTTCGGAAAGTAAAGGCCGCAGTAATGATGATATCTCGTGATTAAACATGTTTTGAACAAGTATATCTGTTACAAGTGTAAGATAGACCATTTACAAAATTCATAAATTTACAGCATTGAAAGTTTCTTTATCTATATCTATTTTGACATGAAATATTGTATTGACACCATTAATAACGTATGGAACTCTATACTCACAGGCACATAAAAAGAGCTTTTTCTGTTTTGTTTTCTTAAAGTAGGCATTATTCATAGAGAATTTGCCATAAATTCTATCGCCAATGATTGGAAAACCGTGATGTGCTGATTGCACTCGAATTTGATGTGTATATCCTGTGAGCGGATTTAACCTTAAAGTTATAGTGCTACTTTCATTGATATCATCATATTTTTCTGAAAATACATTTGTTATTGCCTTAGGATACCGATTTTTGTCTATGATATTAGAAATAATTCTACTTCTTAACTTGTTATCAAAGTTTTCAATATTCAGATTATCAATCCATTGCTCTCTAAACTGTCCCTTTACATTTTTTGATATAAAACATTTAGCATAATAGCTTTTGTATATATTTCTTGTGGCAAATGAGCGTTTAATTTCTTTCGCCAGATTAGCATTACTACTCATTAATAATAAGCCATTGGTTGCAGAGTCCAATCTATTTATCAAATAGTACTTCTCATTACTATGTTCGTAGTATTCTCCATTGTAGTTATAATTGCATTTTAACAAAGTTTTAACTTCTTCGTACCTATTATTAGGATGAGATAACACAAAATTCGGTTTATAGATAGCGATTATATCATTTTCCTCTTTGACCACTCGAACACCTTTGTTTAATAGATTGATCAATTTATCTTTTTTATTTAGCATTTATGTATTACGAGATATTCCACTAGCCACAATGTGATGATCAATTTAGCAAATTTCTTTTTGTGATTCCATTGTCTTGCATACCGTACTGTACGGAATTTAGGTAGGAAGTTCCTACCAAATCCAAAATTCTTTGGCGATTTTTGATTATCCCGGAAAAGGGACTGCAACCACATTGCATGTCATTAGGAGTGTCCAACCAAGATCCGCCTCGTATCCTGTGAAGAAGAGTGCAATTCATCTGAAGCCTCAGCGGAGATTCCAATTGCTCAAGTAACCATGTTCACAAATCTTTTCAAGAAAGAAAAGATGACAATGACGCAACTGAGCAAGGTAAATTTGGGCATTGTTACTAGTTTTAATAATATTAAAGAAAAGGCAAAAAATGCACTAAATAATTTGACATCTGATATTGCGAGCGAAGGAGAGGAGTTAGTTGTCCAAGTATATGAAAATGAAAGATTTAATCGAATAAGTGGTTGGTCTTCTAATAACTTGTTAGTTGATGATTGCAAAAGATACGTATGTAGTTCAGGAGAATTTAACGAATTTCCAAAACCTCCTTTGTCACAAGGATATGAATTTTCTGGTGAATGGATCATTGATTACGAAGTCGAGAACAGTAGAAATGGATGGATTTATGCAGCGTCCTTTGAAGATATGGATAATAATTGTATAGACGTGTTGACTGATAGTAACAATTTATCTACTAGTAGTGTTAGAAGACGTAGGTGGATTCGCACAGTTAAAGAATGTACAGGTGATGATATAAGTGACACTAATCGAGAGACTAATGAGTTAGATATTGGAGCCGACGTCGAGTTTACCGTAGATAGCGATGAAGAAAGACATACCGAGGAGAGCGATTCTTTTACTGTTACAAGCAATCCAAGTTTATCTGGACCAAATAATCAAAACACAGAAAGTGGTTTATTCTCACTATTTAATTTTGCAAAAAAAAATGGATCATATGATACTGACACGGCACCATTTTTTTTGCATGATAGTGGATTAATAGCGATTGGCAAACAGATTTCATTAATTGAAGCATTTTGTAAAAAAGACGAGGAACACGCAGAACAAGAATGGAAAAAAACTGAAAAACCACAATTAGAAAGTCAAATAAAAGAATTGGAAAAAAGTTGTGCAAATTTAAACTCGAGAATCGAAAAGGAAATACATATAGGACTAGAACACATAAATGTTCTCGAACGTGATGTAAAAGCACACCAAGAAGTTTTAGAAAGCGTTAAAAAACGGTTTTATTTTCCAAATAGTAATATAGTTGTTGGTCAAGGCGGTGTATATGCTGGGTTAGATGATGTATGGTTGGAACATGCATCAGGACATTTTGAGATCGAACTAGTCCCATGTAAAGATAGACCACAAATAAAAGTAGTTTTAACAAGCGGAAATATAAGTGACGGCGAAAAGGGTGTTAGTATTCGACTTAAAGCAGAAGGCTTTAAATTAGCCGGTGATAAAGGCAAAGGAATTCCGAAGTTAAGCATGAGTTCTATTAAATTGACATTAGTCCTGGTAGCAAATATATTAATTGATTACGACCATAAACTCTCAAAATGGGTTACTAATAGTAAAAATTTTTCCATTAAATTAATCTCATTTAAGGGTCCTTACGGTACCAGCAAGAGTATTATGGGAGCGATACTGTCAGTTATTACACCGACACTGCGTACTCAAATCTTGAAAAATTTACCTCACGAGTTAGGTCAATTGCTAAGAACTTTGCCTTCACCATTTTGCATTCGTGGCGACTTTCATATAAGTGGTATAGAGTTAAATCTCATATCTGCACCATTTGCTTCAACTCCCGCCGTATTACGATTGGTAAATATAACAAGAAATCAAGTGCATTTGTTTAAATATTTACAGAAAAGTATGGATCGCCCGGCGACCTCAATTTTAAATTCTATTAGTGATATATTAGCATACTACAGAATAAGTAAAAGGCATAGTAGGCATTGGGAGACTATATTTGTGTTATGGCAGCAAGCAGCCAAAATATATTCAACGAAATTAATTGATGTAGCATATTCATCAATAGATGAAACACATAGTAATGTCGATATTAACGAACTTAATATTGATTTTGAAACTTTTATCAGTGCATGCAAATTAATTAATAGGAAGAAGTTAAAAACTATTTTTAAACTGCAGCATATGGATGGACAAGCATCAGTGAATCAACTGCTACGACATGCACATCAATTTCTACATCGTATTGCCACAGAATCTGTAGCGACTGCATCTGCAGCACAAAAAGCAAGGATGCTAATGACTTTAGAAAGAATTCAGACTAATTATTTGTATGGACTTGATGCAATTAAAGTCATAAGCAAAAATATAGATTTCGCTCACGTAAAAATAGCTGCAGCATTGCATGCTGGTCCTAATGGAGTAATGGAAATGAATGTAAGTGATATTTTTGCTCAAGCACCGATAATGTTAGATGTTAACATTCAAAAAGATAAACATGTTGGACATACTTCATTGATTCCGTTTATAGTTTCATTAAAGCCTCAAGAAAGTGGTACAGTCTTCATTGAAGTCGATCAAATAGTATCAGACAGTCAAATGAAAGATGACACACCCAAAGAAGCCAATTATTCATATTCTCAATCAAATCAACGACCATATTCACCACTTAATCCTTCACAAATGAATCTGAAACAGTTATTATCAATTGTTTTAACATCACCACATATTTCAATGATTGTAGACAATGCAGCAACTTTTAAACCAGGCACTGAACTTTTCACATTAAAAGTTGGACCTAAACAAAAAGGATGGATGCCCTTCGGGCATGATACTGTCGAAACTGTAACAAACAAGTCATTATCAACCGGGGAAGAGCAAGGTAAAGTTGACAATGAAAGAAGTAAATCACCCGCATTAATAGCAATGGGATGTCCTGTATTTATACAAACCGCTCCACACATAAAGTTTTTGGCACAAATACCATCAGCCGAAGTAAATATAAATCTACATAATTTGACAAAATTCATAACTTCGCATTTCACTGATATTGCAGCTTTAAAATCGTACCTTGAACTATTGTTTGGTGGCGAGTTTTTTGAGGAACAATTGGTAGTAGGTCAGATAGTGCTTGATCGTATCAGCAAATATATTCTAAATCCTGGATTAGATTTAGAAGTCAATATAGATGGTAAGATAGTAGCATTAGCAAACGAAATTATGGTTAGATTAGAAACACCGCAATACATAGTTAACTTGCTCGAAGGTTTATATGATACTCCTAATCACAATAAAAATGTATTTCAAAACCACTTTACCCACAAACAAAACGAGAAAGTTGCTGCTAACAATAATGTGCCATATTTAGGCAGCATCCCTTGTGTCCTAGAATTGAAAGCCGAACTCAATTTAATGGATTTATTAGACGATTCTCTTGCCATTGAAAGTAGTATTAAAAGTGCAATCGAAAGTTCATTAAAGAAAGTAGAAGGTGACAGTATCGGCATTTAGATGTTTTAGGAGTTTCATATATACATTATATCACATTATAATTCCTGTTTATTAATAATTTCGGTGCAATATTTTTCATAGTTATGTGTATTTATACGTTGTTTGAGGTTTTCTATAAGCAAATTCCGCTGCCTATTCTTTAGCTTGCCGCTTAATAATATTTGACAGACACTGTTAATATCATCATCATTATTTTTGGCTCCTTTATTATCATTATGTTTATCATCATCATTATTATTATTATCATTATTATTAACATAATTATTGCTACTACTATTATAATTATCACGTTTACTTCCAATTTTTACACTACTAGGTGTTGTAGGCGCACGACCATAAGTTAATATTTTGCCATTATCATCATTACTATTCGCACTTTCATTTAAACTTTTTGCAACATTTGCTTCCTTGCTTAGAACACAATAGTTTATAGGATACACTAATATTTGCATATTTGACGAACGATGTAATCGAATATTCTCCATAATCTTTGAAAATGCAGAGTTTTTAATCATTATTGAGACGATACCTAGACGTTTATACTCATTTATTTTTTCTTCGCACAAAGCATTATCACGAGGCTTGGCGGATTTAGAGCATTCTTTTTCTAATTGAATTAATGCTTGAGATTTCATACTATGATCGAATGGAGCTTCAAAATATTCCTCATTATCACTAACAATAATAGCCCCCAAAACCCTTGCATCTGCTAAGTTAATTGCCTTATGGTGCAATGAACACTTACCTCGCCATACAAATGTATATGTATTAAAATAATCATTAGAAAATATTGCACTTTCAACTATTCCATATTGATTCTTATTTATTCCATCATGCGAGATTAATTTACTACAACCGTTTAATGGATTTGCGATTGTTAATTTATGGCCAATACACGAGAATTTATTGCTACTAAATTGTGCCAACAGTCCCGTGTCATTATAAATCAAGATTGGGCCATCCTTCAATATTACTTCTACCTCAGTAAGACTGTAGCACATACCGATGAAAAACGATGCCACAAAGAAACGTAAAAAGCCGCGTCTGTTGGTAGATCCTACCCGCTCTAGTGCCAACCGTAGCAATGACAGCATACCATTCGTGCATTAACTGCCTGCACCAAGTTCAAAATTTGGCACTTTTTCAGAAAGTTTTTCTTCGATCCATTTTTTTAAAAACTGGAACTGTTCAAAAGTGGTAGAGCTAATACTTTAATTCCCTTCAATGTGGAAAGCGGCGCTGTTGATACTGCTTCTTCATGTTGTCATAGCTGAGCAGCAAGAATTTGTTGTGCCGAATATTGTTCATCAGATTTATGATTATCAATATCCATCATTTTTCTTGTTCTTGTCATTGCAATGTGTGCAATACTATATTCGTCCAGAAAAACATATATTATGGATTAACGATGAAGGTAGATATCGACGAGCACATTGGGATACATGGATTGGTGCAGCTAAACATCACCAAGATGTAGATGGGGAGAAAGAAGAGACCCATTTGCAATGGGAAATTAAGATGGCAAATATGATTGAAAATAAGATTATTGATGCCAGATTCATCACATTTCCTACACACCCCCCTGGTAATAGTTCAATAATAGTAACAAATAAAGCACATAGAAGTGATTTTGTTCGGTTAACAGCATTAGAACAAGAAGGTGGTATTTATCTGGACACGGATGTATTTCCTTTTAAATCATTAAATGATTTTAGAATTTTTAATTTTACTATTGGTTATGACAATGTTGTCAATCCTGATAGAAAAGCTCCGAAAAGATTGAATAATGGAGTATTATTGTCCTCACCAAAGTCAGATTTTACTTCGATCTGGTCGTCTACATACCACAATTTCAATCCCAATTCTTGGGATCACCATTCTTCAATAATCCCATTTGATATAGCAACTGAACATCCTGATTTAGTACATATTGAAATGTCTAGACTATCTCCAATGTCTTATGCATTTCAAACATCTGAAGCTACATTGATTTTAACGTGTGGAATCTTATTGAAGAAAGAAAAAGCAATTTTACACCCTCTTTGGGATCGCACAAGCCAAAAGTATACTTATGACAACGTTCATCCTGATACTTACGTCTATAAAAATTTAAATAACAAGTATTTATTTCATCTAACTATGAGTGCAGTTAGAGGTGTTTCAATGATGAGAAAGAATTTAGGAAGTGTAGATGATTTAAAGTATATGCCATCATTACTAGGCAGTATTTTTAGGACAGCATTTAATGATGGTGCTGATACATTCAATTATGATAATATTATAAACATGAGTAATGATGAAAAATTAAAAAATTGGGAGGAATGTAGAAATCATTTTGGTATGTCGTCTTCACCTGATGACCTAATTGTTTTTGGCGGCCAACACGATAGTCCATATGCTACACCAAGTCATAAAAGACAACAATATGTGCACAACAACAATTATAAGGACTGAAGGTTTGGTTTATGACTACAAAAAAGTGTGTAAATTTTTTTATGGTTAATTAGAATTTTAATTAAATATACAATAATTAATTTTCAAGATTTATAGCATCTCCAAATCTAGCATAGAGTATTTTCTTTAATGAATCCTGTCTACTTACTATTTGTTCTTCTTCAATTTTTAATTTATCAATAGTTGCCCCTAATTCTTTTATCTTCTTTTCACAATACTCCTTGGCACAATCTTCATCAGTCTCGACAAATGTCTCGCCTATAAATAACATAACTTTACCTCCTACAACTAATTCTAACTCAGTATTTGCATCATCTAATTTATCCATATCAGTCTTAGCTTGTTTCATTTCTGCACGAAGTTCTAATAGACGATTATTCAACCGCCCAAATTCTGTAATTTGTTCCTGATCTAACAATCTGACCTCAACGTCATTATCCTTGGGATTGGAACTCACAGCCAACGACATCTCTCGAGAAAATTGCTTTTAAATTAAATTTAAATACCAATTCCAGTTGTTGTGAAAATATAACATTTTAAATATTTCAAATTTATACCGGCACCGGTACCATACGACAATAAGAACATTGTCTCAGAACAATAAGAACATAAGGAACAGACCATTTTCACATGGGAGATGTAAGGGATCTTAGATGCCTATGTAGGCACCGATTGCAACGTATAGTTCACATTATCCCTGGCTCTAATATATAAGTGTAGGAGGGGAATATCGTATGTGCAAGCTATTAGTGAGTATATGAATAATAAGGAAAGCTTAGACTTACAATATCACCGATTGTCTATTTATCTTTAAAATAATCTTAATAATCTTTATAATCTTTTTAATCTATGATACCGGTACATTCATGGGTCCGGTCCGTCGAAAACTATAACAGAAAAAAATAAAACTTCTCAAAGACAAACAAACGTTCAACTTGAATAAGTCGATCTGCGTCTGGACAAGACAGAAGTAACTACCGGATACGTACCGACACAGCGTCGGCAGCAAAATTTACCACAATTTTAGAGATTTGATCGATCATGAGCGTGTTGGCGGTACTAGTGTTAATTGCATGTTTTCACAATGGAATAACAAAAACATCAATTGCTCCAGCAGCACCGATATCTTTTACAACATCTGTTTTTCCAACAACAGTAACACGAACGATACAACCTACTTCAAATTCAATGATACAACTACGTAAAACTATTTCAACACTATCCAATTCTACGGCTCCACCTATTCAAACCTCGGGATGGATGGGCCAAGATGTTAATATTGATGCATATTTTGGAGTTATATATACATTACTTTTACTTACTGTAGTTTATATAGTATGGTACTATGCCGAAGAGGGATTTCCATATATTACGTATCTCACTTTGTCAATCGGATATTTTGCCGCATTTGGCATATTATTTTTAGTTCCAATAGATCTTGCAGCATGTGTTATTGATAGAAGAGCTACTAATCCAGATTATCTTCCTATCTATCAAGAACATCGTGATCGAATTTCCCTTGCATATAATGTATTTTTTACGATAATATTGATTTTCAATTCATTTTTATTGGTGTTTGAAGAATATTTAAATACAGATGGATACTTTACTGTTATTGGGAGAGTTGCAAGTTCATTTAAGCGTATGGTTATCGATACTATACTAGGAGTGATCGCAGGTGTTATAATATTAGCTATATTAATCGGACAAAAAGTTGTACCTGGAACTTCTTCGGCCATGATGTTGGCAGCCATCATAGTTACAAATTGTATCTATGAAACTTTTTTGATGTTTCTTCTGGCATACGGTTTGGTCGAATTTCCACGATCTGTCTGGATATTTTCTAATTTCGAGCAATATTTATTAAAAATTCAAATGAAAGCCACCGCTGATTACAAACAGATTGCGGAGCATAGATTGAGCGTTTCATTAGAGGTTAGTCATGTCAGAAAAACTGCTGACCAAATAGCTGGCTATGGCGATCCCAAATTAACCGCAGCTATGAAAATATTACTATCGGAATGTCCTGACGGCTTTACTTCATCGACTATGGGTGAAGTTGCAGTCAACAAATCTGGACAAGTAACCATAGATACGTTGGCAAATTTAAGAACTAAGCTGAATACGTATAAGGATAGATATAGAATGTCACAAGCTAAAGTTGAAACTACTAAAAGAATAGCATATTATCTAGAAGATTTAATTGAAGCAAAAAAAAGACCAGACGGTGTGAAGCGAATATTTTGGTCTTTGAGTGGACACGAATCAAATGAAAAAGAGTATATGTGGCATATTGTATATTTGCCATTACTATATAAGTTATACGCACTCGTAGTAGCTGTATGCTCTATATTTTCATTTTTAGGTGTAATTTGTAGCATGAAGGGAGTGCACTCCAATGTTTCCGTTTATTATACAATTGTGCATAGTCCAACTTCAACCCCTGCTGGTATTGTTATTTTTGTGTTTTGTACTCTTGGATATGCTACGTATGTAACATTTTGGTCTTTGTTTCAAATTAGATTAGAAGGCTTTGTTGAGTTGGTACCAGCTTGTACAACTCCTGAAGCGTTGTCATTTAATGTAAGGATGGTCGGTCGGTTAGCTGCCCCATTAGCATTTTTTTACCTAGGTTGGGTTAGTGAAAGTGGTCTACGATCAGGTGCATGGACTCAAAGCGGAATAACATTTCAAGTTATTAAATCGTTGGTGCCAGTAATTAACAATAACAGTTCAGTTAATTCAACTATGCTACTGGAAAGTCTCATTCCATCATCAGAGATAGAATCAGTTATCTCTAATAGTTATTATGACACAATGTATATGGAAAATTATAGCCGAGATGAATCTACGTCGCCTATATTTGATCTTGAACTACACGATTTGGTTAACATAGTTCAACTTAGTAATAATACCTATATCTATAATTATACCATGCAAATGCCTTCCTCATTTTCCAATTTTTATCAGTTACAAAAAGTCCGTGCAATTAAAAATTCATTCGGCACATTGTTTCCAGTAATATTAATTGTGCTGATGTTTGTACTCTTTACCAATATTTTGAACAGATTTTTAGTTATGATTAACAAAGGCAATTTACAAGTCGGCGCCGCAATTGTCACCGAGGATCAGTTAAAAGAAGGTAAAAGACAACTAGCTAGAGACAAAAAAATCGTTGAAGGAAAAACTCGTCGCGATAGTGCAAAACGACATCGTGAAGAACAGTCTGCTCATGTCAGAGGCGGCGGTGCATTTAGTGCTTTTTCATGGTTTGGTAAAAAAAAGAAAATGATGATGAATGATGACGGTGAGATGGTACAATTAAAGGAACCCGAATTATTGAAAGGTGAGATTGATCGCAAATTAACGTCTAAATTAGGTGGATTTGGTCTGGGATCATCATGGAAATCAGTTTTTGCTGCCATAAAAGCCCCAGATCAATTGCGATTTTATAAAGACGAAAGTAATTATATGAGTGATATTGTGGATCCTACTTTTTCTGCGATAGACCTGAAACTCGTTGCGTCATTTAAAGTGTACGAAAAGGCAGGCAAATCCGATGTATATTTAGATTTAGATGTGACCGAAGACGTCATATCTCTAAAATTTATCAATAAAGATGAAGCCGAACGTTGGGAGAATGGTTTGAAAGCGTGGAGGGACTATGCTAATGATTCAAAAATGTTCGGTAACAATCAATCCAGTGCTGCAGCAGCTATGACCATGGAAGATTTAGAGGCCGATTTGCGCGCAAATCCGTCTCATGACGGAGGAGGTGTTATTGACCTAGATAGCATAGAAGTAAATGAAAATAATACTGGACTAGAAGAATTTGGAATTCAAACTAAACCTGCTGGATTTTTTGGTTCTCTGTTTGGTAGCAAATCTCTTGCATTCGGTGGCGGCGGTAGAAATAAGAAACAAGCACAATTGGTCGCCTTGGATGAAACTGCAGCAGAAATGACCGTTGCTGACGCAAAACCTCCTGCACTCGAAGGTTGGTTAGAAAAGAAAGGTCACAACATAAATATAAATGGCGATTGGCAAAGAAGATATTGCAAAATTGATGATGCAAGTGGAACGTTCCAATACTTCAAAAGTAGCAGTCAAAGCGAAAGCCCTACTACCATAGATCTGAAAATGATGGTATCTTTAAGTTATTATGAGAAAAATGGAAAATATGATCATTCGCGATTTAATATCAATACAGGGGCAAAAACGTATAAATTCAAAGCAGTTAGTGCAAGTGAAGGTGAAAGGTGGGTAAAGGGTATTGAAAAATGGAAGGAGTGGTTCGTGATGCAATAGAATAAATAAATAACAAGAAAAGTAATGTAAATAAATGTAGTCATGATATATTTCTTGATCTTAAGGATACATTACTAACAATATCTAATTGAATGATGCACATAACCATCCTCTGCTATTCGTCGAAGGAAAATGCCAGCGCCCGTTGTCTGTTAATTGAATTTCTCTACTATATCTACTAGGTTCTTGAATATATACAGTTGGACTGGTATGGTTGTTATCAATGGCGGAGCTGAAATCAAAAGGCATTACCATCGACGTGCGCCATCTTAAAAACAATCTCGGTTCTAAAAATGCTAACCTGTGATCTCTCATTAAATCATTCGTAATAGCATATGATGGTAATGGATTCGTTGCCGAAACGGTTGCATATATCCAATACCAATCATCATTTCCGCCTGGGGGTACCAAGTATAGCATATTTTCATCTTCAAATTTTTTCAAAATTTGCATATCTTCATCAGTCAAATATGACAATTTTCTGTTGTTATTCTTTTTATCTTTACCAACATCTTGATCTTTGGATGATGGTATTTTGCGAGACAAAACTGAATTTGGCACAATTTGTCTCGCATAAGCATCTGGGATAAGAATCAAAATGTTACAAGTGGGATCTGAACCGTACTTTTCTTTTATCTTATTTACCATCATATTTATTTGACGGAACGAAAACCCCCCATCTATGAAATTTTGCTTGTTATAAGCAACATTTGCGCCATCTATAATATAAGTGTATGGTTTGATCCTATTTGCATCATTTAACCAATCAGAAAAATTCATTAAATTCTTAGCTTGGGTAACAGAGTAACTTCCAGCAATTTTGAACAATGCTATTCGTACTCGTTCCTTTTCATCTGGAGTTAAATGAATCAACTTCAACTTCCCATCACATAAAGGGCACCTGCATGTACTGTTTGATATATCTACAATTCTTCCTTGTTGAATTATTTGACAACCATTAATATTGTCAAAATTAATTCCGGTAAGATTATGGTTATGTATATTTGTAGACTTAACAACAATTTGAAGATCCTGAGCAATTTCAGAAGCATAACTGCTATTATTACTAAAGTCAACTTCGAAACTTTGGGTATCTGTGTCAATTTGATCGCTACTACTACTACTATTACTGTTGCAAATTATAGTGTCATTCGTACCTATACTTACATCTTTAAGATCGTCATTACTTTCAACTAAGATACCTTGATCCTTGATTTCATTCAATGTTTTAGAGCTCAATATACTACTTATTACTTGCATTTGGACGTTAGTTATACCCAGTAGTTCTAATGCAATTCTACTGATTAAAGTCTGTAAATCATTTTTAAATTTTAAATTTTCAAGTAAATTGGCACTTTTTGCACTATTAATCAGTACAACTAATTGGGCGGAAGTAAAAACCACATTTTGGTCTAACATATAACTTAATAACTCTAAACCTCGTATTGGATCATTATTGACTGTGCACATATGTTCAAATACAGGAATGTATGTTCTAAGTTTAGGTTCTAACCCCAATAATTTCATTTGGTCTATTAATTCTAGAGCAACTTTGGTTTGATTATCATCACTATAACATCTAATAAGTGGCACATAAGTGGCCTCACATGGTGCTATCTTCATCTCTATCATTTCATTAAACACTGCAAGTGCAAAAGATAAATGCTCTTTTTTTGTACAAACACTTAGAATAGCAGCATAAACGCCGGTGCGAGTTATGTACTTTGTGCCTTTTAGTGTTTCATAAAACTTAGTGGCACTAGAAAACAATCTATTTTTGGTGAATTCCAATTTTTGACGACGAAAGCATGCTTCATTGATAGTGCCATCAGGATATAATAATATATCATCATGACTGTATCCTTCAGCAGTAGTATGACTTTTTACCAAATAATTAACTTTACCTAAACCACGTTTCAAAATTATAGAACTCGTATGATAAGAATTTGCACCATAATTTCTACTTCCACGTTTAAAATAGATACAACTTATTCTTCGAAATAGTTGCATAAGCAAAAGGATTACTGTGGATAACAGAGCAAATAAGCGCATACAGTACTCGACACCTTCACTAAGGACGGACCCAAAGCTATCACGGAATGACGTGACTCGAGCAAACGGTCACTGGTACTTCGATACCTGGTACTACTGAAATTGGCCCATTTAATTGGGACCAATTATTGGGTACACACTGATACCGGTACTTCAATAAAATCTACTCAATATTTTTCCGGTCTCGTGCCGAGCTTAGATTCAAGTGCTAGGACAGCAAGCTTTTGCTTTGATTGAATTGATCAACGGGTAAAATTAGTTAAATTAACCAAGTCAATACATAGCGGTACCTGTCATCGAGACTTTTAGGTACGGTACCGGTTAGGTACCAAATACCATAGGAAATTTTAATCAAACAAAAATTAGTTATAAAATTGAACCGAACCGAATCGAATTATAAATGAAATCAATAACATTTGATAAAAGCTTCATAACTTTGATAAAATCATTATAATTCTGAAATATTCTTCAGTTAAGCTTATTTAGGCACCAATTATTGCGACTCTTATCACGCAATCGTCCTAGGTTTTGGAATCATTACTTTGACCAATATTTGCAGTTGTCTTTAGCACCTAATTTTATTAATCAACGTTACGTCCCACAATGGATACAAATATATTAAGATATTTCAGTGTATTCCTCTTTATAGTAGGACTATGTATGGCAAATTCGCAACAGGACTGTCTATTTTTAAGAGAAAAGTATGAAATTAGCAAAACGCTAGATATTATTCAAAGACTCGCTGTGTGGTTAGTAATCACTCACTTATATCACAACTTGATTTACTCACGCGAGTTTTTACGTACTTATTTAGTGAAGCCAATAATCAAGAATTCGAAGTTGCGGGTGACTTGTTCATAGAAGCAACAACGTTATCAAACAAAGTAGAACTGTATTACAATGCAGCACGAGCTTATCAAGAAAGTAGAAACGTAATTAAATCAAAAATGTATTATTTGAAATGTTTGGAACTTTCCAATAATGCCGCAAGAGCTTGCCATATTAAAATTGCATCATTATATCGTGATTTGGATGAATTTAATCTTGTACAGGCACATCTGCAATATGCTATACAATTAGAGCCAAATAATTATGATGCATACTCCTATTTGGGTATGTTATATATCCATTTTTTTTGAACATTATATCAATTTTATTTTTTAAAATAATTCTAATTTCATTTCTGACTTAATAGGCGACACTTACAATAATCTTAAACAATTTTCAGAGGCAATAAAAATGTATGATAAAGCAATTAGTTTGAGTCCGCAGAATCCTAAATTATGGATATCTTTGGCTGATTCTAACAGCAATATTAAAAAGTCAAAGGATGCATTATACTGTTATAATGTAGCTCGTTCTATTATCAGTAAAATTGAAGGAAACAACATGTCATTAGATGGAATAACTGCATTAATTGGAGCATACTTTGCATCTCTGGACTTAGGTTATTGGGAAAATTATGAGAGTGATAGTGAAAATATAAAAAAATCAATTCGTTTTTCTATTGATATGTATGATAAAGGACTAGCCCCACCAAGTCCACTATCACCATATCGTTCATTTTTTATAGATATCGATGATAGTGATCTCATCGTTGACATCAGTAGATCTTGGGGTAACGAATTAGCCAAATCCTCATTAAGTAACGTTGCTCATAACGAAGACAGTAGAAATAAAAAATCTGAAACTTCAATAGCTGAAACATTTATACTAGATAATAATAAAAATTGTACCATGACTATTGCTTACATATCAAGAAGATTTGAAGATTACCCTGGTACCCAAATGATGCTCAGACTATTTGAATATCATAATAGGACTGCCCCCACAAATGAAAAAGGTACAACTTAATTTTATTCTGACGATACATTCCAAGTAATAGTAATTAAAACTACCTAGTAGGTGCATCATTTTGTATTACCGCAATTGCCACAGGCAATGATGATGGTTCTGTTGAAAGGAGTGTGATTAAGTCAACTAGTGACCTTTTTATTGATGTAAGTAAGATGACCACGTCAGAAGCATTCTCCGTAATACAAAGCCTTGATATTGATATTTTAATCGACTATGATGGTAATTTATTCACAATACTTATTGAAATTAACACAACTTCATATTTTTATTTTTTAAATAGGAATGCATGACTATAATAATATTAAGTTGTTGGCATTAAGACCAGCAAGAGTACAAGCAACTTGGCTTGGTTATGCAGGAAGCACTGGTTTTGGGTATAGAAATACTGCGAGTAAGAACATACAAGCAATTGAATATTTAATTGGAGATATGTATATCATACCTCCAGATTTAAAGTTTAGCCAATCTTATAAAGAAAATATAGTATACTTACCGTTTACATATCAGCCCCAAGATGAAAGACAAGGGTTACTATTATACGATCTAGTCAACTATGAAAGAAATAAAACAATTGTCATTAAAGATCGAAGAGAAACATTTTCAATTCAACAAAAAATGTCGTATCGAGCAAATTTAATTGAAAAATATAGCTACAACTACAACTTTACAGCTCCTACAATTAATATTGATGAGTTGATTAAGAAATTTTGGTTAGTTAATTTGACAAGACAAGCAAAAATTGTTCCGCACAATTTTATCGATTGGTTAAATTTATTGGTAGAGTTTCAAAATTGCATTCTTGTATTAATGGCTGAGAATGCAGATGTAATATCAGGTATACTTTCTACATGTTCAGTATATCACCATCTGACCCATTTTTTTAGCACTACAACTTCAAGCGGCTTATCATGGAGTAGCATCGTCTAGGTTGTTATTTTTCAAAAGACTGCCACGCACAGATTATAGATCAGTTTTACATGTTAGTGATTTATTCTTAGATACATATTACTATGGCGCCCATACAGTGGCATCAGATTCTATGTTTGGTACAAAATATCAATTTTTATTACATACAACATAAAGATACATCACTTATTATTTATATCGATTAGGATCTGTACCAGTATTATCATTGACCGGGAATTCTTTTAGCAGTAGAGTAGGCACCAGTCTTAATAGTGTTGCATTAGTTGCGAATGAACTGAATGCTGACACTAGAAAGGATTTTTTAAATCTAGGATCAACTTTGATTGATCGAAAATACAAAAATGTCATCAATAATGAAAATAACATTATACTTCATCGCATTAAAAGTAAAATAAGAAATAATGAGAAGTTATTTAACTCTAAACTATTTGCGAAATATTTGGATACCGCGTACAAAGCTATGTACAATAATGTAAATTCATCTCGCAAACATATAATTGTAACGAAATAACCGATGTATCAAAACGCAATTAAGAACTCTTTTGTATTATAATATTATATAATAGGTTATTCAGCATTCGGTTCTAAGTATTTTTCCTTTTTGATCTGTACGAGCTCTCATTCCTAATCGAGCTCCGTTAGTTGCTTTAAATAACTCTTCATAAGAAAATCCGGTGCTAACTTCTATCTCATCTCGCTTGCGTTTCTTCTTCTCGTCCTTTTCTTTTTTATTCTTTTTTTCCTTCTTGGATTTTTTTTTTTCATTAGAGTCTTTAAATTTTTTTAATGTTTGCGCAAACGAATCACTCCACCAAGTATCCATGTGGCTTTGTACCTCCAAGTTTAATTTTTCGGAACCTAAACCAACAGATTCTTCTCGTTTAGATATTTTAATGTGTGAGGACATACCATCTTCATTCTTTCCTAGCCCCTTACCTTCTGTCCATCCCATTTTTAACATTTGCTTTTTAGCAAAATCACTGACTTTATTTGATGCCAAATGCTCGTTCATACCCTCCCCAAGTTTATTTATGGTCTTTTTGGTCCGCAGCATTTTTAAAGAGAATTTCCTGTCTACTCATACGTACCGTACGTCCAATTTGCTCATCCCATAAGAATTTGCGGTACTGATAAATAAATATCATAAATTCCTACATTGTACCTACATATCCATAGGAATCACAAAATAGATAATGTCTAAAGCATTCACGGAAATTATTTATCTGCAAAATGTGAACAAACAGTTTAATTTTTACATAGGCAATAATAGTGTATGTTTTGAAAAGTTGAGCAACATAATCATATTTAATTAAAAGTTTGTTACGATACGATGCTCGATGCTAATGAGTCTCTGTATTTGTTTTCAAAAAAATAGATATTGTTCAGCCCGACGTCCGGCCTCGACTTCAAAAAAACCACAAGCTTTGAGAGAAGTCCTAATCGTCACGAAGTAATGACACGGGCCAGCAGAACCACGAAGAAAGTTGCGGCTACTCCTCCTGAAACGACCAAAGAAGTTGCGAGTGGGACAAAAGTAGAACGAGGAATGTCCAAACGTAGTATCGGTACCCGTGCAACGAAAGTTTCACAAGAACTAGATGAATCACCTAAAAATGGGATCAATAAACGTAAATCGACACCAATTTCTGGCAACAATTCCAAAAATAACGAAGAGAGCGCCCCATTTTCACCGGAATTGGATACACGTGGAAGAAATAGAGGCGCATACAAGGGTACTGAGACTCCTCTTGCTGACGCTAATATTGAAAGAATAATGTCTAGTGGCTCAAAACGGAATTCCCCAGGTATTAAAATACAGACTACAAAAAACTTGAAAAAACTTGCTGAGCCAATGACAAGTGACATAAAAACCATGGACAAAATATCAAGTTATCCAACGCAAGAGAAGATAGGTAGCTCATCTAAACATGTCAAGAAAGATATTTCCTCCGCTGAAGAGTCACCAAAAGAACCTGTTGCCTCGTCAATATTTGGAAGTATTAAGGATTTTATCGGTAAAGCATTTATGTCTTCGTCTAAGAATGACGTAAAATTAAGCACTGAAGCAATTAACTCTACTGATCCATTGTTTACTGAAGATGTTAAATTTGATTATGTCGATTTTGACCAAATGAAGTATAAAGAACTTCAACAATATATCAAGAAAAAAAATATCAAAATAAAGCATGGAGCCAAGTCAAAAAGTGATTTAATCGATGCGATAAAAGAATTCGAAAACGCGAAATCTCCATTACTTCAAGTCAATAGTACGCACACCGAATCTTCATTACTTCCAGTCGAAAGTAATAACGAAAGTAATAGCGAGAGTGGCAATAAAATAGTTTCGGGAAAGTGCCATGATATTCAGTTAAAGGAGACAGAACCTGTTAAAATCTCTGTTAGCGAGTCCAGCCCCAAAAGTTTAAAAGTGCCATCCATTTTAGTCACAAACGAAAATAGAAAAGATCTGTTAAATAATTGTCTATCTAGTAACTCAAATGGTAATGAAAATTTGTTTCAAAAAGTTCATTCTGAAAATTTAGATATTGGACTAGTAGATATTGATCCTATTCGAAATATCGCATTAGATGCTATGAGTAAAGTAAAATGCGGCGATGAGGTATATCAGCATGAAATAACTGCTATGAAACTATATGCTGACAGAAATCTTTCTGGTGTATCTGTTGGTAGTGTCATTACAAAAAGTGCTAGTGTTGATTCTTCGAATTTGATAGGTCCTTTGAGCGATGCTTCCCCGTACAATTCGAACACAATTTCACTTCAACACCATTACAATCCAAATTTATCAAAAAGAAATGAAGGAGACCGTCGCTTGTCTTATGAAGGTGGATGGAAATCACGAGAAAGTTTTTTACCGTCTCCATCTATAACATATCCCGAAGAACGTGTATATACTGGAAGTGCATCCAATAGTGTTAACACTAAAAGTCTTATCGTACCGCTCTCGACTGCAACAAATAATTATGCTTCGCATCAATCAAATCTTATATTCCATAATTACACTAGTAGAAACACACCTCATTACACACAAAATACAACACCATTAATGACAAATAATTCATTGACGCACACCCATACCTACTACTCTGCAAGTAAACCATATTATGGCACAAGTGTAAATAATATCACAACTGCAGTTCCGTTGTATGTATCACCAATGAATACTTATTTACCATTATCCAGTACAATAGGCAAGAAGAGAAATGCCGAAGTTTCTATCAATCAACAAAGTACATACACAGATTATAAGCGTCCCAGGTTACCAGAGGATTTCAAAAATTTTGATAAAAACAGCATTATCAACAGATCATCGTTGAATCTGAAGTCAACATTTGAATTTACTCCAAGTATTGTAACAAATCCCATAAAATCATTACAATCGACTCCGTTCAGTTTGAGTGCCAAAACTGTAGAAAATATCACGCCCAAAAGTTCTGCATCATTAAATACTGATATTTCGTGTACCAGTAATTCAAAATCCTCTCTTTCATTTATGGAAAGGCGGCGTCTTTTACGCGCTAAAAGTGGCAAATCAATATCTACAAATGTTCCACCAACAGGCACAGCACAACTTATAATTGAAGCAATATCCGAAACCAGGAATGAAGTTACAGTGACACCTCCTATATTAGTTAATCCTACTAAAAGTTCCACAAGTAACACTATTGATATTTGTAGCAGCAACTCCAGATCTGAAAAGGATATAAAGTTGATGCCAATTTCAACCAATAACGTCAATATGAAGTTAGTGAAAAGTATTGATAATTCTGACGGGTCTATTGGTAAAACTAATATTAAACCTAGTTTCTCTACTACAGGATTGAATGTAGCACCTAATACCCTCACAACTTCGTTTTCTGTTGCGAAGGTCAGTAAAGACGAGGATCATCCGAAGTTGTTACCATTTTCTTCCAGTGACTTAGCTCCTGCTAGTATAATGAAACGAACAGAGTCCACTGGAAAGTCCGTAACATTTGAAGTTTTACCCCAAAAAAGTGTCTGTAGTATTGAAACAAGTACCACATCAAATGGTAACGATATGGCATCATTGAATAAAATTGTACCCCCTGTCACTGTCAACCCTATAAAAGTTGAACATGGTATTAGTCAAAATATTAATGTTCAGGGACGCACGAGTAACAAAAGCAATGAAGAGTTTGAGTTCGGCTCTCCCATTTTAATTGACGGGGTAAATAATAGTTCTCATGATGTTAGTAGCACTGACATCAAGTTTATGTTTTCTCCTCCTAAATCACATCTGAAGCAAAAAGCAACCCCTATTAAGACTCCAACTATTAGTCAGGGACCCCAAATTGTTGGCACAAACACCAATACAACAACGCCAGTACAAGTGACTAGTAAAACGGTAACCAATCTTACCACTAATAAACCTAATACTATTGATCTTTGGGCATTGGCAGCAAAGAACGATAATGTTAAATGTCAAAGTTGTTTGGTTGCAAATGCTAAAGGTGCAGTCAAGTGTGCATCATGCGAAGCGGAAATTTGTAATGAATGTAAGTTGCTGTCATATGATCCTAATGATAAGAAATGTAAAAATAAATCGTGTAAAGGACCTGTCGGGGGCAATCAAAAACTTAAAACAGAAGTGTCATCTACATCAAGTAGTATACCTGATTGGGCTACCCAACCTGTTAAGGTTAGCACCGTGTCCACTGGACCATTCACATTTGGTATACCAGCCTCCACACCGACGCAAAATTTGACCACCAGTGGTCCATTTACTGTGACAAATACAGATATAAAACCCACTCCGACCAGCACAAATAATATGGGATTTACCTTCGCTGTTGATTCTAATAAAGAAAAGGAAGAAGGATTGGCTATAAAGTCATCGACCACCAATAGTTCTGCCAATCCAGTTGATGCTATTCCTTCATTTACATCAGTTACCGCAAATAACCCTTTACTTTCGTTAGCAACTCCTAAAATATCTAATCCAACGTTTGGTGTGACAAGTAATAGTACGAATAATTCCTCGTTTAAATCGTATACATCATCAGGATCCCTAACAACCACGAATAGTGCAACAACTGGAGTTACAACTCCTTTCAAATTCGGAGGGAGCTCAGTAGAGTCTACAAAGCCGGTTTCGTTACTTGATAGTAGTAATGCCCCTGTTCCATTCAAGTTTGGAGTTAGTGGTACTGAGCCTTCTAAAACCGTCATCGATTTGCCGGATGCCAATAATTCTAAACCAAGCAGTAGCTCAGCAGCAATAGTCCCTTTTACAGTCAAAACGGAATCTACTAGTTTACCTTCGTCTTATTTAAATGCAACAACTGATACAACAGTCGCTGGCCCATTTTCGTTTGCACCTGCTAAAAGCGTAGATAATGTGAAGACGAATCAAACCAATTCAACTTCAACAGCTCCTTTTGTATTTTCCGGAGGACTTCAAACGACTCAATTCGCTTCAAATCCAGTGGCATCAACAGCAAAGGAAAGAACCAACAGTCATGGTTCCGATTCTCCTAACTCTCGGATGGATATGGATGGAGATAGCCCACATATTGTCTCGGCAGCACTTAATACATCATCTTCGTTTATTATCCCACCAGCGTTATCATCATCATCAGCAGCTGCATTATTTACCACAGGAACGAATGCACAGACAGCGTCTTCATTTCCTGGAATCAACAATAGTAATTCATCGTCAAATATATTTAATAGTACTGCTACCCCTTTCACTGCATTCTCAAGTGCCACGCCAACAAATCCCGTTGTATTTGGTGCATCTAATTTACAGTCGTCATCATTATCTTTCGGCACTAATTTACCTGGTGTTGGTTCGCAACTGGTTCCTGGAATAGCATTTGGAAATCAGAGTATGTCGTCTATAGGTTCTACATCAAATCAGCAGTTACTACATCCTTCAAGTAGCAATGGTAGTATTTCTGACTTTGGTAGTAGTGGTGGATCGAATATTTTTAGTATTGGCACTGCCCCTAAAGAAGGTGAAAGGAAAATTTTGAAAGCGAAGAAGCCTAACAGATCATAAAATTGATATATTAAAATTCTATGTATTATTTATTAATTTCAACAGAATATTCTAACATTATATCTATTTATTTATACTCGCATGAAGTTGATTATGAACACCTGGATTTAAGGGATTAATTTTACCATTATTTACTTGAATCTTAGAATTCATAGGGGTTGGATGTGGAAGGCTCGAAGTTGACTGACTATGTGCATTTCTTAAAGCAGCGATTGAGGCATTGACTAACCTTTGAAGAGCTGCAACATCTTTAGATAAACTTAAACCTGCAACACCTCCATTCTGCGGAGATGACTGCAATACAGTGGACACAGTTTTAGCAACACTTTCAACCAAAACTTTGATCTTTTGCTCCATGATAGTATGCATAGCATCTCTCTCTTTGCTCAATGTATCACATTTAACCTGTAGCAGTATAGCATTGCCATTAGGAACATCTGCTTTAGAATTTTGTGACGACTCTAATTGTTTGACGTATGCTACAAGTTTTGTGTTTTCGTCTTTTAATTTAAGCATCTGATGTTGACTCTGAATTAAGTCATTGGCACTTTTTTCGACCGAATATGCGTCAACCACGGAACTAGATTTACGATTGCTAGATTCTTCTAACTGGGTTATTTTTAATCTCTGCGCTGCTACTATCATTTGTAATTCCGCAATTTTTTTGTCATCACTACTGTTTACTTTGTCACTTAAATAAACAATCGGGCCAGCATCATCATCATCTCTATTAGTTTCATTGTCTATTTCGGTGACGCCAAGTTGTTTTCTGGAATCATTTTTAGACCAAGAGTCTAAAGCTTTTGTCAATTCTTCGTTTTTATATGGGGATGACGCATTTACTTCCATGGATATCCTTTGAAATTTTATAAGCATAGCAGTTTTTTCATCCAATTTTTCCTCTAGCTCTTTTTGATGTCTATCATACGCATCTAACTCATCTTGTAACGCCATTATCTGTTCGTCTCGTTCCACCAAACGTTGCGTCAACGCAATCATGATATCACGTTGCTTAAGCAGTAATTGTTTGTAACGATCTACTTGAGCTTTTTCTTCTTCGATAGTTTCTCTCTCTCGCTCAATTTCTGCTAATTTACCTTCGTATTCTTGTCTAAGCTTATCTTGCTGTTGCTTCATCATAACTTGAATCTCCGGTGCTGATCCTGGTAATACCAACTCCTCCTTAACCCCTTTCGACAATCCAATTGAATTATCGCTGTTAGCTCCGGGACTTCTATCACCTCTGATCATTTGACCCATAAGCATAGCAATTCTTTGTTCCAACTTCTTTTTCTCCTCCTTTTCTTGCATAAACTCTAACGACCTAGCTTCTAACGCCCGAATCGCAGCCATCTTATCTGCTTCAGCACGACGTCTCTGTTCATCTAGTTCTAATAACCTACGTTTATCGACAACATTCTTACTTCTTGCCTCTAATTCGGCTCTTAGCTTTCTTAATTCGCGTTCATATTTCCTTAGTAACGATTTTTGATCTAAATCTTCATTTACTCTGGCCTCATTTCTAATATTTTTAGCACGATTGGCAAATTTTAAAGTAGATAAAGTTTCAACCATAGATTCCAATGCGGGCGATATCATAGCCATCATTGTGGTTTTACAATTACCACCCAAAGAATCTTCTAACATTCTGGTTAGCTTACTATCACGATAAGGTATATGCTGTCGCCCTTTGGTGTCAGTTAATGCAGAAATAACATTACCTAGTGCAGATAACGATTTATTAATTTGCTTACTTTCTTCTAGACGTTGTCCCGTTGCTCCAGAAAGACGCACTCTTTCAGATCCTGCCAAATCCACTAAATTTAACTTCCCCACCTTAAATGACTGCTTAACATGATCTTCTAACTTTACCATTTCTTGTTCCCTCCTTACTCCACGTCCATGCATAAATTTTTGAAATTCTTCAGGTGACATTTCTACGCCATGATCATCAACATACACAGTTTCGCTCTGCTCAGCAATAACAATAAAAACAGAATGTGATCGCGAGGAATACTCGTTCATTTTAGTTTCACCCGTAGCTCTCACAGCGCCACCACGCTCCATTAATCCATAAATTTCTGCTGGAGATCGTACAACCCATTCACTAATACCATCAACAAAGACGCCACGCTTTTTATCTTCTCGTATCACTAAATTGCTTCTCTCAGGCTTTAACAAATCGCTAATTTGTTCGTTATAAATTTGTAAATATGATGCTCTAACTAAAAATCTCATCCTTGGGGATGCATTCTTCGAAATATGACTGAATATTTGTTCAATTGCACGAGGAATAATGCCTCTAGCCTCAACACTACCATGTGAATTAAATCCTTCCATGGTAAAAGTTTTTCCAGTACCTGTTTGGCCGTAAGCAAATCTAGTGGCCTTGTATCCTTGAAGCGAAGACTCCACCACTGTTCTAGCAGTGTTATCATAGACTTTTTTCTGACCAGCATTTTGATCATAAACATAGTCAAATGCAAAAGTATGAGTAGAATAGGGTCCTGGATTAGCCAATAAGTTTCCATCTGAATCTAGTACGGCATTCAAGTTTTCTGATACGGTAATAATCTGCTCTTTATCATCAACAGCAACGATATTCTGAAAAGGTATCTCACCAGACAATTCCCTATGATGAAATATATAAGACAATTATAAGGTGT
>JACCDO010553205.1_pt1 | contig 25199 bp, 43 predicted proteins | sample 7446101 | NCBI WGS metagenome assembly JACCDO01 (sample SAMN15323440, study PRJNA562643) | freshwater metagenome | isolation source: river surface water | place: USA:Blue River Watershed | collected 2017-08-16 | reverse complement strand
ATGTGTATTATCAACAAAAAAGAAAAGATAATGCTATGATAGTTCATAATAATTGGATGGTTGGTGTTGAAACTAAAATTCAAAAATTTAAGGAGGAAAAATTATGGTTCTTATGAAAAATGATGCACTAAGAGTTGCATCAGTATCTCCAACCTATCCCCCTTACCATACTGGTGAATATCTTGAAGAATATTTTTTTCGAAGATGGAATGAAGAAAATATTTCTTCGGATAGAAAATATATTGATGTATTTTGGACGAATGTTTTTTGTAATGCAATGTTTGCAGGAAAACAATATCAAAACATTCAAGAAGAATTGGATGAAAGATTAGATCCCAAAGATAAGTATTTTACAGTATCGCAATTTGACGATGGACCTTTTGAAAATTTTCCAGAAGACACTTTAATTTTTTCTGCTGGTGGAAATCGTGAAGGAGATAATATTATACCCATTCCATTAATTTGTAGTTCAATTCCAAAAGAGTGGATTCCTAATAAAGAAAAGACTATCTTTGCTTCTTTTGTTGGGTCTAGAAATACACATCCAATTCGTATGGATATGTGTAATCACTTAAGTGATAAAAATGGTTATAAAATTTCTGCTGGAAATTGGTCTACCACAGTTCCAATAGAAAACTTTAAAAGGTTCATTGACATTACCTGTTCTAGTAAGTTTGCTCTTGCTCCTAGAGGATATGGTAAAAGTAGTTTTAGAATGTATGAAATTCTTCAATTAGGAACAGTACCTGTTTATGTTTCTGATGTTCATTACTTACCTTGGATGGATGAACTGGATTGGAATGATTTTTGTGTTCCTGTAAATGAAGATGAAATTGATCAGATAGATGATATACTAAAATCAATTTCTGATACAAAATATAAAAAACTTCTTGAGAACGGTAAAAAAGTTTACGATGAATATTTCTCTCTTGAAGGAATGTTTAAAAATGTCGTAAAGAGGTTAAAATGAAAAAAATTTTATTAGTATTTGGTGAATATAAAGATCAAAGACAACAATTTTTTGATACTTACATGTCACCTAGAAATCAAGAATATGCCGATAGGCATGGTTTTGAATATCTGGAATTGAAAGATAATCTTTATAAGTATCGTGGTAACTATACTTGGTTAAAGTTTACTATTCTTGAGCAAATGCTTGAAGAAGAATATATTAAAGATGGTGATGTTGTTACTCATCTTGATGCCGATATGTGTATAGCAAAAACAGATATTCCTTTTGAAACTACTAAATCATTTTCTTATGCTATAGATTCTGGAAATACACATTGTATGGGATCATATTCTATTAAAGTTAATGAATGGTCTAGAAATTTAGTTTCTAATATTCTTTCTGAAGATAGATATCGTGCTCTAAATGATGTTCAGACACGACATGAAAGATTTGGATATGTAAATAGTTTTTGGCATGAATTTAGAGAACAAGCATCTTGGTATTCTCTTGCAGGAATAAAAAGACATTCTGATGAACCTTTCTGGAATTTACCTGATTATGGTTGGCATTCTGATAAAAATGAATGGACAGTTTATTCTTTGGATGAACTTTATGAAAATGTTGAAGTTCTTCCGACCACTTGGAATGTTACCGAAATGGAAGGAGAGTCATCTTGCGAATTTCTAATAAATAAGGTTAGCAAAGGGGATGTTATTATTCGTCATTTTGCTGGTGGACAACCTTGGAGAAAGGAGTGGTTTTTGGAATGATAAATTTGACTGATGTTTATATTTGCCACTGGAAAAAATTAGAAGATAGAAAAAAAGATTTAATAAATCATTTATCTGAAATTGGCATTTATAATTATGAATGGGTTGAATTATATGATAAAGATGATTGGAACATAGAAGAAATAAAAAAAGAATATCCAAATATTTTTAACGAAATAACCAAAGCAAGTGGTGGAACTAGACCACTAAAATGGAGTGAAATATCAATTGCTCTTAAACATTGTCATTTGATTAAAAAATTACACGAATCTAATTCTGAATATTTTTTTATTTTAGAAGATGATGTTGTTTTTTGTTATGAATTTTTTGACTATTATGAAAAAATGCTCAAACAACTTCCAAATGATTGGGACTTTGTTTGGGTTGGAACATGCTGTGGACTTCATGTGAAGAGTGAAGAAAATAGATATGTTTATCCAATGAAACAATCTAGATGTGCTCATGCTTATCTTATAAGTAAAAATTGTGTATCAAAAATAATTAATGAAATAAAATATATTGATAATGGAATTGATTTTTATTACAATGATTTAATTGATAGATTTAACTTGAAAAGTTTTTGGGTTGAACCAGCTTTAGTAATTCAAGATTCGCAATATCAAACTACAATTCAAAATAATAACTTTTTTTAAATGAAAATATCTTTTTTAGATTTTTGGAGTGCTCCCGGGGGATTTGATCCAACAAATAATTTTTTTTATTATGCTTTATGCGAAGTATTTGATGATATTCAATATGTTTACCCAGAAGATGCTGAATTAATTATATTCTCTTGCTTTGGTAATGATAATACTAGATTCAATCATTGCAAAAAACTTTTTTATACTGGTGAAAATATAAGACCTAATAAAAAAAGATGTAATTATTCAATGTCATTTGATTTTGATGATTACAATAAAACAAATATTAGATTTCCTTTATGGATGATGCATATTGATTGGTTTAAAAAAGGTACATATTTAAATCCAGAATATCTTGTTCCGGAAGAATATTTGTACGGAAAAAATGAATTTAACTTAAAAGAGAAAACAAAATTCTGTTCAACTGTTTTTAGTTCTTTATATCAACATAGAGTTGATGCTGTGAATAAATTATCAAACTATAAAGGTGTGGATGTTTATGGAAAATCTGGAGGAATTCCTCTAAGTGATGGTGAAAAAAATAAATTAGATGTTATATCTGATTACAAATTTTCAATTTGTTTTGAAAATGATTCTTATCCTGGTTACATTACAGAAAAATTATTTCATGCAAAAGTTTCTGGATCACTTCCAATTTATTATGGTGATGAAACATTCAAAAATGATTTTAATGAAAAATGTTGTTTAAATGCAAAAGAAATGACTTTGGATGAGTTATACCAGAAAGTAGTAGAACTTGATAATGACGAGAAGAAATATCAACAAATTCTTGATGAACCTATGTTTAATGAGAAAATTACTTTAGAACCAATCTTAAAACAAATGTACGAAGTTATAAAAATATGAATATTGTAATACCAATGGCAGGAGAAGGTACTAGATTTCCTAGAGATACCTATAAAGTTCCAAAACCATTAATTAATATCAAAGGATCTCCAATGATTCAAGTTGCTTTAAAATCACTTGGATTAGTTGGAACTTATCATTTTGTTATTCGTAAAGATAGTTATTACGATCAGGTGTGTCATTTACTTCATTCTATATTTCCAGACTCAAAAATAATTAGTGTTGATGAAACAACTTCTGGTCCAGCTTCTAGTTGCTTATTATTTAAAGATTATATTAATAATGAGGACGAATTAGTTATTGCAAATTGTGATCAAATTATGTGGTGGGATTCTGATTTATTTTTAACTACTGCAAGATATTATAAGTATGATGGTGTAATTGTAACCTATAGTACAAATACACCCAAAAATAGTTATGCTAAAATTGATAAAGAAGGTTTTGTCGAAAAAATAAAAGAAAAAGAAGTAATCAGTGATATTTCTTTAAACGGTATTCATTATTGGAGAAAAGGTAAATATTTTGTGGAAAGTGCGGAAACTATGATAAAATGTAACGATACTGCGCCAAATGGAGAATTTTATGTTGGTCCAACTTATAACTATATGGTTAATGAGGGACTAAAAGTTGGAATTCATCATATTCCAAATTATCAACATAATCCAGTTGGAGTTCCAGAAGATTTAAATTTATTCTTACAAAAAATATGAATATAACAAATATAAAAGATTATATTCGTGGTTGGTTTATTGGTGACTTTGAACCAACTGTTTTGCGTACAAAAGATTTTGAAGTCGGTGTTCTTACTCATTATAAAGATGAACATTGGCCTTCACATTATCATAAAGATAGTGTAGAATATAATGTACTAGTGAGTGGAAAAATGATCGTTCAGGGAAAGGAATTGAACAGTGGGGATGTATTCATTTTTAATAAAGGTGAAATTGCTGACCCTGTTTTCCTTGAAGATTGTAAAGTTGTATGTGTAAAAGTTCCTTCATTACCACACGATAAGTTTGAGGTTAATCAATGAAATTCTTTAGAGAACTAACAGAACAAGAAAAAGATCGTTGCGTTGTAGCAACTTATTACATCGAGGTGCATCATCAAGTCGGAGATCTAAGAGATGCCGCTTGGAATCTTGCTATTGGACAGAGTGTTGGTAATCCAAAAGTTCGTAATCGCTGGGAAAGCGATGAACTTTTTGAACTCGCGTCTTGCGTTATTTATGATACTGAAGAAAATCTAACTGGTGTTTATTCGGGAACAGTTAAGATTGGTTTCCCTAAAGTGAACACTGATTGGGAAGGTGATGGAATTTCTCATCTTCTTTGTCAGGTAATGGGAGGTCAATTGGATATTGATGTATTCAAATCTTGTCGCCTACAGAAACTGGAATTCCCTGCAGATGTAGAAGCACAGTTTCTTGGTCCAAAATATGGAATTGAAGGTATTCGTAGATTTGTTAATCGTTTTGATAAACCACTTTCTGGTGCGATTGTAAAACCAAAGACTGGCATTACGCCACAAACTCTTGCCGATATGGTAAAAGAACTTCTGGATGGTGGTGTTGATTTTATTAAGGAAGATGAAATTCTTTCTAACCCAGCATTCTGCCGTCTTGAAGATCGTGTTGAATTAATTTCAAATATTGTAAATGAATGTGGTAGAGGAGTTATCTATTGCTTCTGCATTAATGGAGATCATCACACTATTCTTGATCGTGCAGATTTTGTTGCAAATAATGGCGGTAATGCTATTCATGTTAACTTCTGGAGTGGTCTTGGAGTTTATAACTCTCTAAGAAAAATGGATTTGCCAATGTTTATTCATTATCAGAAGAGTGGCGATAAGATTCTTACTGATAAGAGACATGCTTTTGGTATTGATTGGGATGTTCTTTGTGATCTTGCTGGACTTTGTGGCGTGGATACTATTCATGCGGGAATGTGGGGTGGTTATCTGAGCGATGATGAAGATGAACTTCGTCGGACTATGACAACACTTCACAAGAGAAATGTTCTCCCTGCCCTGAGTTGTGGTATGCATCCAGGCATCGTTAATACAACCGCAGAGAAGTTTGGTACGGACTTCCTTGCAAACTGCGGAGGAGCAGTTCATGGACATCCTGGAGGCACCTTGGCAGGTGCTCTGGCAATGAGGCAGGCAATTGATAAAAACCCTGGTCCTGAGTTCCGTGCTGCTATTGATAAATGGGGATATGAGACTGGTGGTGGTTCTCTTCCTGAGTGGGTTTTAGATTTTTAATATGAAAATTATTGCACATAGAGGAAATCTAAGTGGAGAAAATCCACTTAGAGAAAATAGTCTGGATTATGTTGAAGAAGCAATATCTGAAGGCTTTGATGTTGAAATTGATCTATGGCATAAAGATTATCAATTTTATTTGGGTCATGACGAACCACAGTATCATGTACCTATGAGTTGGTTGGTAAAATATAAAGATGTGCTATGGATTCATTGTAAAGATATAGAAGCACTTGAAAAAATATCAAGTTCACCAATAGAATTTAATTACCTTTGGCACGAAAATGATAGATATACTTTAACAAGTAAAGGATTTATTTGGGTTTTGGTTGGACAAACTCCAGTCTTTAATTCTATTTTAGTTTTACCGGAAAGAACAGAATTTGATATGAAAAATATCTATGGAATTTGTACAGATTACGCATTTAATTATATAAAAAAATGAAAAAAGTTGGAATTATTTTTACTGGTGCAATTAGAGAGTGTCTTCCTTTTATACGGAGAAACATACTCGATTTTAAAGAATGTTTTTCTGGTTATGATGTAGAAATTATTTTTTCTACATGGAATCCAAAAAAAGGATCCTATGTCCATCATGGACTCCCCTATGTTTTTGATTATGATATAAATGAATTAAATGATCAGATTGAAGGAATTGTTGATCATCTTATTATAAAAGACCAAAAAAATATTGATGATTATTTGAAAACATTAGACAAAAATCCAGCAATACAATTTTATCAAATAATTGATGTTGCAAAATATTTGTTGGAAAATAATATAAAGTATGATTACATTGTCAGAGGAAGACACGATAATCATTTTATTATGAAAGATGTTCAAAAATATTTTGATGGAAAATTATATGTTCCCCCCTGCTATCATTTGAGGCATTCTTTCACTAATCCAAATGAAACTAGTACTCATTTATTAATTACGACTTATGAGAACTTTATTAAGTATGCAAATTATGATGAAGAAATTTTAAAAAATTTCTGTTCTACATCATTATCTAATGAGCATTTGGATGCTGCTTTAATTAAAGATATAGGAGAATTGGGATTTATAGATGATAATGATATTTTAAAATTTAAAAATAGGTATTGGCCAGATCGTCCAGGACACGCAGAATATAAATGAAAACTTGCATCTTATTTACGGGATTACCTAGAACTTTAGAACTTGGATATATTTTTCACAAGTATTATTTAATTGATGAATTTAATGCAGATGTATTTTTGCATACTTGGGATGTTGTTAATTCTGGACATAGATTTAATGGATATTCTATTAATACTGGTAGAGTAAATAACCCAACAAATACTTTAGAAAAACCTTGTTTTGAACTCACTCCACATCAGTTCATAGAGCAAAAAATGAACTGTAAAGATTATATTATAGATTCTTATTCGAAGTTTCAACCAAACTATGATAATGTATCTGATAAAAGAATAACTTCTACCAGAGCAATGACTTATTCCTGGTTTAAGGCAAATGAACTTAAAAGGAAATACGAGGAAAAAAATAATTTTAAATATGATTTAGTGATTAGAGTAAGAACAGATTCTATCCCATATACAACAATTCCTAAAAAAGAATTAGAAAAAATAAATGATACTCTTTATTTTTCTGCACATATAAACCGAAATTATTATAATTTTGATCATATTCCAAAAGGAACATATCCTGATGAATTTGTTTTTGGGTCAAGTAGTTTAATGGATATTTTTAGTCAAGCATACTATACATTTGAAGAAACTGGTCTTTTAAATGAACAATTAACCAGTTATCATATTTCGAAAAATAATTTAAAAGCAGATTTTTCTGATATTGGTATGAAAATATTTGATTTTTATACTGAAGATGAGTGGTATTTACTTGAGAGGGTAATGAAATGAAAAAAATAGCGTTTCACGATAACTGTTTGTGTGTTAGAGGTACAACAACTTGCATTTATAATTTTGCATACTGGGGTAGAGAATATCTTGGACTAGAACCAATAATAATGTATAACACTACTCATCCTGGAAATGATCAAGAAGGTTATAACAAATGTTCTAAAGAGTTTGAAGTTTTTGGTTATTCGGATAATGTAGAAATAGATAAGATCTTGAAAGAACAAAAGTGTGACTACTTTTTTATGAAAAAGGGTGGATCACCAGATGGTGTGATTAGTAATGAATGTATTAATTTGATTAATGCTTGTTCTGGTCATTGGAAATCTGATTGGATTCACGGTGATGTTTATGCAATGGGATCAGAATGGCTTTCTAAAATAACTGGTTATACACTTCCATATGTTTCAGATATAGTAATTCTTCCTGATATTGAGGAAGATATGAGGGAAGAACTCGGAATACCAAAAGATGCTTTAGTCTTCGGAAGAACTGGTGGATATGAAACTTTTGATATTCCTTGGGCTAAACAATGTATTTTAAACTCACTTCAATCTAGAAAAGATATTTGGTTTTTATTCCAAAATACTGAAAAATTTTTAGATCATGAAAGGGTAATACATCTACCAAGATCTTCTTGTGAAAAAACAAAAGTTAAATTTATTAACACCTGTGATGCAATGATTCATGCTAGATTTGTTGGTGAATCTTTTGGTGTAGCATGTGCAGAATTTTCTTTAAGAAATAAACCAATCATAACCTATGACAAGTCTCCGGAAACTAGTCATATTGATATTTTAGGTGAAAAAGGAATATACTACTCCAATCCAAATGATCTAATGTTTATATTGTTAAATCTTGACAAAAATGAAATTAATAGATTAGACTGGAATCAATATGAACAATTTTCGCCAGAAATAATAACAAAAAAATTTAAAGAGGTTTATTTAAAATGACAACACCTAGTCAAAGTAACTTTATTTCTAATTTATTAAAAAATAATAACATAAAAACCATATTAGACATTGGTGCAAATGTTGGTAATTTTTCTAGAATGTGTAAAAATATTTCGCCCGATGTTGATATAGTAATGATAGAGGGTAATCCAAATTGTGAGCATAATCTAAGAAATACTGGAATTAAATATTATATTGCTTTACTTAGTGATCAAGAAAAAGAAGTTACTTTTTATGTTAATAAATCAAATCCAGTTTGTACTGGTGCATCATATTATAAAGAAATAACTGATTCTTATACTGACGCAAATCAAATAAAAATTAATACAGTTTCATTAGATTCATTATTGAGTGATATTAATATAAACTTTGATCTAGTAAAAATAGATGTTCAAGGTGCTGAATTGGATGTAATAAGAGGAGGAAAGGAAATAATATCAAAATCTTCTTTTGTATTTTGCGAGTGTCCTTATATTGAAACACCAGATACACTAAAGTATAATGAAAATAGTTGTACTTTAAATGAAATTATAGATGAGTTGAAAACTCTAGGATTTTCAAATTACGAAGAAGTGGAAAATCTTTGCGTTTATGATAATGCGATACATTGGGAGTCTGGAACAATAGTAGCAAAAGATGTTCTTTTTTATAAATGATAATATCTTCTTGCCCACTTAGAATTTCTTTATTTGGTGGTTCTACTGATAATCCACATTTTATTGAAAAGTATGGATTTGGATCCGTAATTAGTTTTAGTTGTAACCTAAAAACATATATAACTCTTCATGAAGACAAACTTGGATATAATTTTCAGGGGAGAAAATACATTGTAAATTATTCAAAGAGAGAGGAGACCAAATATATTGGAGACATACAAAATGATTTAGTTCGTATTGTGTTGAACTACTTTGGGTGTTTTCCATTAACTGTTAGTATGACTAGTGATGCATATTCTCAGGGTAGTGGACTTGCTTCTTCATCTTCATATATCATTTCGCTAATTAAATGTATTTCAATGTTTCAAGAGTTGCATCTTACAGACATTGAAATTTGTGAACTTGCCCTTAGACTAGAACAAGAAATTAATCCTTACTGTGGATATCAGGATCCTTATGGTTGTGGTATTGGTGGATTTAAAAAAATTGATTTTGAGAAAGGTGGAATAATTAAGTATGACTTTTTATCAACAGATTTGTTCAAACACTATGATGCCCATTTAGTGTTTACAGGTGTTACGAGAAACTCAAAAAATGTCCTTCAAGATGTAACTGCAAATATTGATAAGGCATTACCATTACTAAAAATTGTTGACGATGCATACGATGCTCTTAGATTTAAAGATTATTCTAAATTTTTAAAATTGTTGAATTATAGTTGGGAACAAAAAAAGCAAACAAGTTCACTGATTACAGAAAACAAAGAAATTAAAGATATCGATAAAGTTCTTAGTGAAACTAAAGAAGTTATTGCTCATAAACTTTGTGGAGCTGGAAATGGTGGTTTTTTCCTTGTATTTTCTGAACCAAATACCTTGAAAATTCCTTACGAATCAATTAAAATAGAAGTAGAATCAAACGGTGTTGTTGGACATAAACTATGAATCCATTTACAGAATATATTGAAGCACTTCAGGGTGCTCATATTGAAGAGCAATTTGAAAAATTTAAAGGTGCTTTTGAGAAATATAATAATATTATTATTTTGGGTAATGGTGGAAGTAATTCGGTAGCTTCACATATATCTCAGGATTATGTAAAGTTTCATAATAAGAATTCTTTAGTATTTTCTGATCCATCAATGCTTACTTGTTTTATCAATGACTTTGGTATGGAAAATGCTTATTGTCGTTTTTTGCAATATTATGCTAAAATTGATACTTTGTGTATTTTGATTAGTTCTGGTGGCGAATCAAAAAACATAGTTAATTGCATTAAATACTGTGAAAATAATTCTATACCATATGGAATTCTTACGGGATTTAATCCGTCAAACAAAGCAAGAAGTATTGCACATAGTGCTCTTTGGGACTATCATATAGATAGTAGAGATTATGGAATTGTTGAATGCATACATCAAATTTTTCTTCATGGAGTAGTTTAAATGCCTGAAATTTTAGTTAAAACTGATTATAAATTTGCCTACGAGGAACCTGATTATAAAATACATTTAGATACATATGAGTCGGATGAAAATTTTTCTTTACGAAATCTTCAATTAAATTGTTCTGCTGGGGAAGATAATAGTACGGACATTAGTTTAATTGAGGAAGTTATTGATAGATTTAATCTAAATGAAGATGAAAAAATTAATTGGTTAGATTTGGGTTGTGGTGGAGGAGCACTTATTTTAGATGTAAACTCTTTCGAAGAGACCAATATTTGTGTGGGACTTGATGGAAGTTGTGGTGTATATAAACAGAGTAATTGGAATAAAGAAAAAAATAAAAAAGTTTTAAAACATGCAGATTTAACAAAAGAATTTTCTATTTGTGATGAAAACGATAATCAAATAAAATTTGATGTAATTACATCACACGAAGTTATAGAACATTTTGAAGAAGTACAATTAGATCAATTTTTTAAAAATGTTTATAATCATTTGGATGATAATGGTGTTTTCTTTGGGAGCATAGCGTTGTTCCCAGACACTAGGGATGGAAATGGATATCATCAAGATCATCCTAATTTTAATCCAAATGGAGAATTGTTTATTCTTCATAAAACAGTATATGAAACCAAAGAACCTTGGGATGTAATTTTAAGTAATTATTTTAACATCCTAGATTATAATTTTAGTATTAAAATGAGAAATCATTCAAATTCTTATTATTTTATGTGTACTAAAAAGGTATGAGATATTGCTTTGATATTGACGGAACTCTTTGTCATACTCCAAATAATGAAAAGGGTAAACCAGATTATGTAAATGCTAGACCATATAGTTTTATGGTTGAGCAAGTTAATAATTTGTATAATGAGGGAAACTACATTATTTTTCAAACTGCAAGAGGTAAAGGATCTGGTATAGATCACACAGAATTAACAAAAAAGCAGTTGGAAGAATGGGGATATAAGTACCACGAACTATTCCCTATGTTTTGTAAACCAACTGCTGATATTTTTGTTGATGATAAAGCAGTTAATGTAGTGGATTGGGCAGTAAGTCAACCAAGGGTAAAGGGAATTGTTGCTGGAGCATTTGATCTTATTCATCCTGGATATATCAGGATGTTTAAAGAATGTATGGAATATTGTAACCATCTTACGATTGCTCTTCACGAAGATCCTTCTTTGGCAAGACCAAATAAACTCCCTCCTGTGCAATCTTTAGAAGAAAGAAAGGAAATTTTAAAATCAATTAAATATATTGATGATATTGTAGTCTATCAGGAAGAAGATACATTTTTATCTTATTTGCAGGATTATGATATTAGATTTTTAGGTGATGATTATAGAGACGGTTCTTATACAGGAAAAGATATCAATATTAAAATAGTTTTTCTGGATAGAAGTCATGATTATTCAACAACCGAATTAAAAAGAAAAATTGTTAAATCTTGGAGGTAAAATGAAATCGTTAGTAACAGGTGGTGCGGGATTTATCGGATCTCATATTGTAGATAAATTAATTGAATTGGGTCATGAAGTTATTGTAATTGATAATGAAAGATCAGAATCCAATGAAGAGTTTTATTGGAATGATGAAGTGCAAAATCATAAGTACGATATTCGTGATTATGAAAACACGCGCCCTCTTTATGATGGTGTAGATTATGTTTTTCATCTTGCAGCTGAATCAAGGATTCAACCTGCTATTTTAAATCCAATTGAAGCAGTAAGTATCAATTCTGTCGGTACAGTTACTGTACTTCAGTGTGCTCGTGAGGCAGGAGTTAAAAAAGTAGTATATTCATCAACTTCTTCTGGTTATGGTTTTAATGAACCACCAAACCATGAAAATCAAATAGATGATTGCTTAAATCCATATTCTGTTTCTAAAGTTTCTGGTGAAAAACTTTGTAAAATGTATACAAATCTTTATGGATTAAAAACAGTTATCTTCAGATACTTTAATGTTTATGGTGAAAGGTCACCTGTTAGGGGACAATACGCTCCTGTAATTGGAATTTTCTTACGCCAAAGAAAAGATGGTGAACCATTAACAATTGTTGGTGATGGTGAACAGCGCAGAGATTTTACACATGTATCTGATGTTGTAAATGCAAATATTCTTGCAGCAACAAAAGATGTTGATGATGAGTTTTACGGACAACTTTATAATGTTGGAAATGGTATAAATTACTCTATTAACGAAATTGCAAATGCCATTTCTGACAATCAGATAAATATCCCCCCTAGAATTGGTGAGGCAAGAACAACACTTGCAAATAATAATAAACTAAAAACAACATTTGGTTGGAATCCGCAAGTTAATTTAATGAATTGGATAGAACAGCAATGAATCTTCTGATTGAATATTTTAATTCATTAAACCACATGAGAAATGGAGAATATCTTTATTGTCTCCATCAAAATCTCGGCAATGAATACATTGAGAATGTATATATCTTCATGGAAGAAGATACTGAGTTAAATTTTGACTCCCCAAAAATTAAAAAAATTATAGTTAAAGATCGTCCAACTTATAAAGATCTTTTTGAGTTTTGTAATGAAAATTTAAAAGATCAAATTTGTATAGTTGCAAATGCTGATATTATATTTGATGACACCTTAAGATATTTTAAAGGTGTTAAAATGAATAAAACTTTTTATGCATTGAGTAGGTGGGAGATATCTACAGGTGATGGTAAAAATTGGGAAATTGAAGCTTACGAAAATCCAGCATCTCAAGATACATGGATATTTAAGGCACCTATTTCCACTAAAGAAGAAATGAATTATACTATGGGAAAACCTGGATGTGATAATAAAATCGCATACCACATGAGAGAACTTGGATATACTTGTAGGAATCCTGGTAAAAAAGTAATTACGGTTCACTTCCATCCAACTAGTTGGAAAACTTATCATCCTCATGATGATAGAGTTCCAGGTCCTTATCTATTAATTTCTCCCGTGGATAATTTTAGTGGAGAACCACATTATATTGATATTGATGGGTTTGATGAAGAAGGGAGACCTTATATAATCAATAAGTCTTGAACTTGACATGATCCCAAAGAGAATGTTAAGATAACTTGGATTAACCGTGCCGCAACTACTTGCACGATTAATCATTATGTCCTATAGAACAAAAACAAATTTTTATGAAAATCAAACAACTGATGCTTGCACCTGTTGCTCTTGGTATGATTGCTCCTGCTGTTGCGAATGCGACAGATCTTAATATGGCAGCAGTCAATCAATACTCCTCAGAACAGGTCACAAGCGTTTCGCAACTTTCGGATGTGCAACCCACTGATTGGGCATATCAAGCACTGAGTAACCTTGTAGAGCGTTATGGTTGCGTTGCTGGTTACCCTAATGGTACTTATAGTGGTGGTCGTGCAATGACCCGTTATGAGGCAGCAGCACTTCTGAATGCTTGCCTTGACCGCGTAACCGAAGTGACCGATGAACTCACTCGTCTTACTAAAGAATTTTCTGCCGAACTTGCAGTAATTCGTGGTCGTGTAGACAAACTGGAAGCACAAGTAACCACACTTGAAGCACAACAGTTCTCTACTACCACCAAACTTCGTGGTGAAGCATCTTTCGTTCTTGGTGGTGTTCCTGGTTACGATACCAAAGGTGGTGACAGCACTCGCACTGCATTCAACTACGATCTTCGTTTGAACCTGGATACTTCATTCACTGGTAAGGATCTGCTCAAGACTCGTTTGCGTTCTGCTAACTTCAGTAGTGATCCTTTTGGTTCCAGTTCTTCACTGTTTAAACTGGACAAAGCGGACAACACTTCCAGTGAAGTTGGTAACAATCTAGTTATCGATCGTCTGTACTATCAGTTCCCTGCTTTCAATAACAAAGCAACTCTGACTGCTGGTGCTGCTGTTCGTAACACCGAGATTGCCTGGATGCCTTCTGCATATAAGTCTGGTATTCTCGACTTCTTTGCTGTTGCTGGTACTCCCGGTGTTTATAACAAGGCAACTGGTGCTGGTTTCGGTGTACAGTATGGTAAGAAAGGTCTTGTTGCTGGTGTAAACTATGTTGCCCAAGCAGGTCAAGATAGTTCCAAGGGTGAGTTTGATGAGACTGGTGCTCTGAATACTCTCGCACAAATCGGTTATCGTGGTACTAACTGGGGTGCTGCATTTGGTTATCGTTATGGTACTGAAGGCACCCGTGTTCGTACTTATAATGGTCTGGATGGTTCTTCTGGTACTCTGGTTCCTGGTCAAACCTCTAACGGTTATGCTTTGAATGCATACTGGCAACCTAAGAAGTCTGGTATTGTTCCTTCTGTCTCTGCAGGTTATGGTTGGAACACTGTAAGTGGTACTCCTAGTGCTGCTACTGATAGTCAGTCCTGGATGGCAGCTCTTCAGTGGGAAGATGTGTTTGTTGGTGGTAACTCCGCTGGTGTTGCTATCGGTCAAGCACCTACCGGTGAAGATCTAGAAAAAGCAACAATGCTTGAGATCTTCTATAAGTATCAAGTGTCTGATAACATCAGTGTCACTCCCGCCATCTTCTATGCTAGCGATAACCAGCGTCTTGCTGATAACTCCTCTAACTGGGGTGGTGTAATTCAGACGACTTTCCGTTTCTGATAAACTACTCATAAGTTGAGTTAGGTCACTCCAAAAGGGGTGACCTTTTTTATTAGGTAATGGAAACCTTAACCAATTCTTAGTGGACTTTAAGGTTTCCTTCCAGTATCATTACTTACGAAGTCAATTCACTTCTAAAACTTTTTATGAAATTCAAAAACTTTATTGCTATTGGTCTGGTTGTTGCTCCGGCCGCTGCTCTTGCTGGACCTGCTTTGAATGGTGCTGGTGCCACCTTCCCTGCACCAATTTATCAACGATGGTTCCAAGATTATGCACGAACTTCTGGGAATAGGGTTAATTATCAGTCCGTTGGTTCTGGTGCTGGTGTTCGTCAATTTATTGCGGGCACAGTTGACTTCGGAGCAAGTGACGAACCAATCAAACCAGCAGAAGCATCAAAGGTAAAGCGAGGTGTCGTTCAAATCCCTATGGTTGGTGGAACAATTGCTATTGCTTATAACAAACCTGGTTGCAAACTGAAACTTACCCAGAAGCAAACTGTTGATGTGTTCTCTGGACGCATTAAGGATTGGAAAGCACTTGGTTGTGCCGCTGGTCCTATTCAGGTGGTGTATCGTTCTGATGGTTCTGGAACTACCTTTGCATTCACCAACTCTCTGGATGCTTTTGGTGGTTGGACTCCTGGTGTTGGTAAGGCGGTCAAATGGCCTACTGGTGTTGGTTCTAAAGGTAACGAAGGTGTTTCTGGAACCATCAAGAATACTGCTGGTGCGATTGGTTATGTGAACACTGGATTTGTTCGTCCTAACAAACTTCAAGCAGCAGTTCTTCAAAATAAGGCTGGTAAGTTTGTTGGACCTTCTGCTGCGACTGGTTCCGCTGCTTTGAATGGTATTACTCTGGATGCAAACCTTGCTGGCGAGAACCCTAATCCTGCTGGTGTTAATGCATATCCCATTTCTACTCTGACTTGGATTCTTGCGTATAAGACTGGTAATGGTGCAAAGGCAGATGATATCCGTGCTGCCATCAACTATGCTCTGAGCACTAAGGCACAATCTATTGCTGATGATCTTGGATATGTTCCTCTTTCTGGAAGTGTTCTGAACAAAGCACGTCTTGCTGTTGGTCGTATCGGTCAATAATGTAAGCATTTATACTTACTAAAGTTAGCATTTCCTAACAAGGGTGGGTTTCCACCCTTGTTTTTTCTTTATAATTCCTATATAATTCTGTAACAGTTCTTTACAAATCTATTATGACTGTAACAAAAAACGAATTTGGACAAATGAACATGTGGGCGAAAGAACCTTCTATGTACATGACAAAGGAAGATCTTGAGCGTTATGGTATTGAACCTTATGCCGAAAAGGCGGAGAAAATGAATGGACGTTGGGCAATGGTCGGCATTGTTGCTGGTTTCGTTTCTTATGCTATCACTGGTAACTTCTTCTTCGGAATCCTCTGACAATTGATTGACAATGGTACAAATTATCTTTACAATTACTAGTGTGGCCTTCTTTGTTTTGTTGGCACACTCAGTAAATCAACTTTCAGAAACTTACTAATTTATGGCAACTTACAATGTTACTCTCCGTTCTCCCGACGGCTCCGAAACCATTATCCAATGCGATGAGGATACTTACATTCTTGACGCGGCAGAGGAAGCAGAAGTCGATCTTCCGTACTCATGCCGCGCTGGTGCTTGTTCCTCTTGTGCTGGTAAGATAATCGAAGGAACTGTTGATAATGAAGATCAGACATTTTTGGATGATGATCAACTTGCAGATGGTTTCATTCTCACCTGTACTGCATATCCTAAGTCAGATTGTGTGATTCTCACTGATCAAGAGGAAAATCTGTGACCGCTGGAATGCTTGGGCAGTTTGCACTTGCCCTTCAGGAACTTGGGTGGGATACTAATGATGAATTATCAGTCGAAATTGGTGGTGTAGCAGTAACTGGAACTGCAACTCACCCAGACGCAAACGCAAAGTGGGCGAAGCCATTTGGAACCGTATCCTATCAGAACGACGCTTTTATTGTTATCAAAAATAAAACTAGAAGTCCTATGGTCTTCTCCCAACCTAATCCAGAACTTAAACAAAAACACCCTTATAATGGAACACTCTCTAATTGAACTTCTCACATATTATGTGATTGTTACAGCACTGATTATCGGAGCACCTGCTGTATTCTTTACTATCGTTTTTATGCCAGCATTAATGAATACTAAGGGTGCAGTTGTTGGTTATAAAATTCACCGCGATTATGGTGAAACATCTATCTATTCTAAAGTAAACTAGGAGAAAAACAATGAGCAAAATTTTTACTGAAAAAGCGGAAAGGATTAATGGTTGGGCTGCAATGATTGGGATTATTGCTGCTATGGGTTCTTATGCAGTAACTGGTCAAATTATTCCTGGCGTATTCTGATGGAGGTTAAAATGCGTAGCGAAGGTTATCAAGTTCCTCAAGTCCAATTCACCTTTCGTGAGTCTGGTGAATTTGTAACTCGTACATCTGCAGAACTTTTTGATGGGAAGCGTGTGGTCATTTTTAGTCTGCCTGGTGCTTTCACTCCTACTTGCAGTGCCTATCAGTTACCTGGATTCGAAGAGAAATATGACGACTTTATTGGTAGTGGCATCGACGATATTTACTGCATCTCTGTTAATGATGGGTTTGTGATGAATTCCTGGGCACAGGACCAGAATATTGAGAAAGTAACTCTCATTCCAGATGGTAATGCATATTTCACACGTTCTATGGGAATGCTTGTCAATAAGTCCAACCTTGGTTTCGGTGATCGCTCTTGGCGTTATGCTGCAGTCGTGGATAACGGAATCATCGAAAAACTATTCGTTGAAGAGGGGAAACGGGACAATGCCGAGACCGACCCTTATGAGCAGACTACTCCAGAAAATGTACTAGAGTATGTGGTGGCAAATGTAAAAGTGGGTACTACTGTCTGACATAACACTTAATAATAATTAACTCTGTTGCTAAATAAGCAGCAGAGTTTTTTTAATGTCATGCCACGCGGACAACTGACTAAAGATGTTATAAAATGTGAGATTCTTAAAATTAAATCGGAATTGGATAAAGAGTGGATGGATAAATCTGGATATGATCCAAAGTTATTGGCACATCAATACCTTAATAAAGTCCTGGATAAGATTGAAGAATATGCATATTAATAAATACTTCAAGTTGCATTCGGGAAAATAGAAGAATGACATTAGATCTTCATAACTTTTTCAAATTTTATGATGATAGTAATGCGAATCATATTGCAGCAGTTCAATGGTTAGAAGATAACCTACCTGCTCAATTCCTAGACGACTCGGAGAGTGATTGGATTGGTATCTTTAGAACAAAACCACCAACACCAGCAGTTCTTGCAGTCCCATACTTCAATCAAGTAGATAACTATAGAGATGCACATAGAACTTGTAACAGTTCATCATGTGCTATGTGCCTTGCTTTCCTCAAGCCAGGAAGCATCAAAGGTGATGACGAATATGTTAAAAAAGTATTTGCGATTGGTGATACCACAGACCATGCGGTACAGACCAAAGTTCTCGCAGGTTATGGAGTTAAGTCACACTTTAGTTACAATCTTTCTTTTGCTGATATTGATAAGAGTCTTGATGCTGGGAAACCTGTTGTTATTGGTATCCTTCACAGGGGTTCTTTATCTGCACCTACTGGTGGGCACATGTGTGTTGTAATTGGTAAGACCCCAGATGGTAAAGGATATTATATAAATGATCCATATGGATCCCTCAATGATAATTATACTGGTCCTGTGACTAACGGTAAAAAGACAATTTATACCAAAGCAGTTCTTAAGCACCGTTGGTGTCCAGGAGGGAACGATGGCTGGGGAAGGATCTTCGACTAATTTTAAAGCTAAAATGCTTAAAGTTATTAGAGAACTTACCAATAACGGAAAGCATAAAGAAGCAAACGACCTTTTCAACAAATATTTCGGAGGACAAAATGGCAAGGATTGATCTACACAATTTTTTCAAATTTTATGATGAAAAAAACCCAAATCATGTAAAAGCGGTTCAGTGGTTAGAAGATAATTTACCTGTACAGTATCTTGAGGATAATGTAGATTGGGCAGAGATTTATCGCGGAAAAAAGACTAGTGCTGCACCAGCATCCGCTCCCGCTGTTGTAGCACCTGTAACTGGTGGTGATGATGTTCCACAAATAGGTATCAAGTTAATTAAAGAGTTTGAGGGATGTCACTTAAATGCATATCCTGATCCTCTCACTGGCGGACTACCAATTACAATCGGTTGGGGTTCTACTCGTAAGAAGGATGGTTCTCACTTTAAACTAGGTGATACTCTCACCCAAGCAGAAGCAGATGCACTTCTTATCGAACAGTGCAAGAATGAGTTTCTTCCTGCACTTCGTAAAATCCCACACTGGAATGAAATGTCTGATGGAAAAAGAGGCGCTCTGCTCAGCTTTGCTTATAATCTTGGTGCCGGTTTTTACGGTGGTGATAACTTTAATACTATTACTAAACGCCTGAAGAACAAAGAGTGGGATTTAGTTCCTGATGCGCTTTATCTCTATCGCAATCCTGGTTCCAATGTAGAAGCAGGACTTGCTCGCAGAAGAAAAGCAGAAGGTGAAGCTTGGAAAAAAAGTTAACCTCACAAATCTACTAAAATGGACAATCAGAACAAAAAGGAAAAGTGTATGAGTACTGTTATTCGAATTGCTATTTTAGGATGGTCTGCTGCTCTTTTAACTGCAAGTTATGCTGGTGCCCTTGCTAAAATGGACCCAACTTTTATTGCTACTGTCTTCACAGCATCTGCTGCGACATTTGGTATCAATACCATGAAGAAAGGTGGAGAAGATGATGAAAAAAAAGAAGAACCAAAAAGAGAGGAAGTGGTAGTTGAAGCACCACCTGAACCAACTGCTTTGGAAGAATCAGCACCAACTCTTGAAGAAAGAGTTGAAGTATTAGAAGGTCAAGTCCAACCTCGTACTGGAGGGGCATAATGGGAAAACCAAAAAATAAAAAAGGTAAGTCTGCTAATGCCAAGCAGAATTCCGGTAATGCAACTGCAAAGAAAGCAAAGAATGGTGGCAAAAAGAAATGATTGAGTTTGTGACATTGACTATTGTTGGACATATAATAATTGGACCAAATTTATGTCAAACTGATTTTTTAGGTGAAAATCAAATTTACACATTTACATACCAATGCCAAGAGAATGGAACACTCCAAAGAGGGAGTGTTGGAATGCTCCAATCCACCAAATACTCAAAGCTATAGATAATCACACCCGTCTTTTTATGGAGACGGGTGACTATTGGCATGAAGAACAGGCCCAGATGTTGAGAAAGTATGTCAAAGATTTGAAAGTCTGGATTCATAAACAAGAAGGATGGTGGGATGAATGAAAAAATTCCTCACAGCAATCGGTTTATCTTTAACCTTAACTCTTCCAGCAATTGCTTCGTCACTTGCGCCAAAGCAACCAACAGTAAGACCTTACAGCTTAGAGGCAATGGGTTGTATGATACTTTTAGAATGCACGGAAGGTATTGAAAAATTATCAGCAGAATCAGAATTTTTAAAAGATCAAGACTTTGATCCATTTAGGGAAGAAATTATAAGAATAGTAACTGCTCTCAATAAACTTGAAGTCCCTGTTTATGTTTCTCCAGAGAGATACTTCACCCCAAGAACAGTGGGGTTATATAAACCAAACTATAATCGTTTCTTTATTAATGAAACTCTTGTTAAAGATCCAAGAGAATTTTTAGGAACTCTTAGGCATGAAGGTTGGCATGTTGTTCAGGATGCTATGGGTGGTGGATTAAAAACATCTTTCATGGCACAAGTGCATCAAGATTCTGAAATTCCTGCTTGGATTATGAAGAATACTAGATTAACTTATGAATCAATGGGTCAGAGTCGTGCTGTTCCTTGGGAATCGGATGCAAATTGGGCAGAAGAACAATTAAATCAGACTGCTAGATATCTTGAGATGGCCGCACAAGGACCTTTATGGGAACAGGTAGAACCAACACCAATGACTAAGGAATGGTTAATTGGTTGTGGATGGATGAAACCGAGAGATGGTTTGTATCCTTATTATCCAAATAAAAGAGTGCAGTACTGTACTGAAGGTAAGTATTGATGTCTGAGTTTCCTTGGGGTGTTGTAATATTATTATCTTGCGGACTTGCCTTTACTGCATATATCATTTACTACATATTAAAGTTAGCAAACGAGGAGATGAAAGATGAAACATTTAAGTCTGATTCTATCCATCACAAGTCTGAGCATTAGTGTTGCGATTGGTGTAGGAGCATATCTTACTTACCAAAAAGCACAGAAAATATTAGACAACCCAGAAGAATTTGTCGGTGCTGTTGTAGAAAAGCAAGTCAGCAAAGCATTTGAAAAACTACCCATTCCTAAACTAAATACTGGGAGTATTAAGTTTCCTTTCTAATGTCAGACAAAGACCCATACATCTATAGAATTAAATCAGTAGGAAGAGTAGTCGATGGAGACACTATTGATGCTGATATTGATCTTGGTTTTGATATCTCCCTTACCAAGAGAATTCGTCTTGCTGGTGTCGATACCCCAGAAAGTCGCACGACAGATAAAGCAGAAAAAGCACTCGGATTAGATGCTAAAAATTGGTTGAAGCATCGTCTTGAAGAAGCAAAAGACATCATTATTCGCACAGAACTTCCAGACTCTACAGAAAAGTATGGTCGTATTATCGGACATCTCTATATTAATGGTGAAGATTCTTCTCTTAATAATCAAATGATTACTGAGGGATATGCTCTTTCTTATGATGGTGGAACAAAGGATAAAGACTGGGAACCACTGCGTAAAATTAGAAGGGAAAAAGGAACTCTAATAGAATGATTTATTTTAATATTGTTAGACTGTTCATTATTATTTGGTCTGCATTAATGATTTCTGCTGTTGAATCTGTTGCTATTAAATCAGAAGGTCAGGTAGAACTTGAAAGTACAAGTCGTGATGCCTATTCTAAAGTTCTTATTCTTGCAGTGGGTTCTTTTCTTGGTGATGCTGCTTTTAAGTTAAAGAATAAAAAATGAAACTCATTGTCTTAGATATATTAATAGTTCTAAGATTATTAACGAATGATGGTATAATGCTTGAGAATAGAAGACCTATTCCCAAGAGACAACCACCAGAAGTATTTCGTTTTGTTAGGAGACCCGCACGAAGAGGGCGTAAAAAATCGTTACAATTTGACACAACTTTGTTAAATAGTAAAGATTTGTTTAAGGTGTTACAAAATGACTACGGCACCAACAAAGGATAAGCGTAAAGAAGAGAAGGATAATATCTTTCTGGAAATTCTTTACAATATTCTAGTTCAATTACCAGCAATGGTTATTGTGTGGATTATTTCTAAATTCACTTCAGATTGAGAACTTAGCAGATAATTTTTTAGCAATTTTTTTAGCAGGGGCAAAGAGAGGTTTAAATCTTTCTTTGCCTTCTTTTGTAAATTTGTCTTTGATTACATCATCAATAATGATTTTGTTATCAATTTCATAGAGAGCATTGATTTCAACTTGATCACGAATGTATTGTTCTACATTAGTTACTTGTTCTACTAGACGAGTTCCCTCTGAAGAGTATTCAAATACATCTACATGCCCACCTTCTGCTAGAACATAATGCAGAACTGGTTTGACTTGTTTGATTTTGATTTTAAATTTATTTTTGGTTGCTTCTTTGATGATTGGTTCTGCTGCATTCTTTAATGCATTGAGAACTGTTGTTGATGCTATTGTGGCGGCAGTTGTAACTACTGCGACAGCACCAGCCGTAGCAACAAGAGAAGGATCAGGTAAATTAACATTGACTCCATAAACACTAAAAGTTGGTGTTATTGTTGGTTTATCCGCAGGTATTTCTGCAATTGGAGTTGGGGGTTGTTGTGTTAGTTGCTGAACAGTGGGGGGAAGTTCTGGTGGTTTAGTATCTGGCAATCCTCTTTCTTTTGGTTTCTCTTCTTGTTGTTGTTTTTCCCTTTCCGCTTTTACTGCAGCATCAAACTCTGCTTGAGTTGGAACATTAATAACTGGATATTTAATAGTAGTATTTGGCGCATCAATAATAGGTACTTCCAATCCGCGAATGACTGGTGCTTCGACACCACGAAGTGCTGGTCTTTCTATAGTAGAAATTACAGAAGGACCAGCAATTCGATTGATGTTTGAATTTGAAATGTTGATCGGATTATTTCCGATTATGGGTCTTAAATTTGGATTATCAATTAGTTGTATTGGTTCCATTAACCACATCCTCAACTTTTGGATATCTCACAACAATATCAGCACAGATTTTATAGTAAGGACTATCTGGATGAAACATTATTCCATTTTTGTGTGCTTCACCACATTTTAATAATCTAACCAACTCAAAATCTAATCTTGCCTTATCAGTTTCTGCTTGTTGTCTAGCAATTTCAGTCTCTGCTCTTTTTTTACACAAGTTCATTAAGTTTCCATCTAATGGAATATTAAGACCAGCTGAAATTCCCCAGTTACCGTTGCGAGAAGCAAAACTTTCTGGGTCATCACTATTATTATTACTACTCATTGCGAAAGGAGAGACAGAAAATGTTGCTCCTTGACAACTTACTCCTCCACCATAAGTATTTACTGCATAAGGACCTTGTAACACCTGAACTGCCTGGTTTGTTACATTACCAGTAGCAGATGCTGAAGGTCCTGCAATATTAGTATTACTTGGTGCTGGAGTGCTTTGTGCAAATGCAGTTCCAGTTGAAATTATTGCGTAAAGACTGAGATTGATGTAGTGGTTGATTGAACTTCTGTGGTGCGGTCTATCCATGTTTCTTTTGCCACTCCAGGTCCGAGATAGGTTTCACTGAACTGGAATGGAGCACCTTGAGTCATAATACTGTAGTTTGCTCCTTGTTGAGGAGTACCAGGAATGTTAATATTAGTTCCAGTCACAGTATAAGATGTGCCAGTTGTATATTCAACTTGGCGAATTGTTTCTATAACTTTTGTAGTTGATTCTGTCGTTGCGTTAATTGTACCTCTAGTAAAATTAGGCACAACGCTTTCTGCTAGGGCAGGAGAACAAAACCCTAGCAGGAATAAACCTGCTAGGATATTTCTCATTTGAATACACTTAATTCAATGGATCTTTGAGCAGTTGCTTGAGTTCCAGCACCACCAGCAGTAACGGTAGGAACGCCAGTTGGGGATAATGTTCCTGCAAGAGTTCCCTTCTCTCCACCAACTTGAGTTATACTATTTCCATAAAGATTTGGAGTTCCAATAACACCATTGGTAACTGTTTGAGTTGTTACTGGAGTATCGGCAGCATTAATACTTTCTGAGAAAGAGAATGCTTGACCTGGAGTATTGATATCGTAGGTTCCGGCACCACCTACACCACCAAATGATGTGGATTGGATGTTGGTTCCAGATGCTGAATAAGAAGCACCAATTCGAGTTGATTGAACTGCGGCACCATCAACTTTCAATTGTACGGAGTCAGTGATTCTTGATGTGATTTCAGCTGCATTAACTGGGATTGCGAAGAATAACGAAAAGGCTAAGAGGAGTCTTTTCATTTTTCTTATTTTTGTGATAAACACTACTTTTATTTAGTAAATATTCTTTAGGGGAAGGGGCTTGACACCACCATCTACTCATAGTATGATAAATAGGTAAACAAATGTTACGGAATTCTCATAATTCTTAACATTGTTCCCTCCTTCAACCGAGACCTATGGGGAGGTTAAACACAGTCTCTCATACCCAGTCTGAGGGTGACTGGGAAATAGTAACTCCACCATTTCCCTGATGGTCTTACTACTTTTTAAACAAATGACTGCTTCAATCGCTTCACGTCAACAACAATCGAATATTTGGGAACAGTTCTGCAACTGGGTTACTTCAACCGATAATCGTCTTTATGTCGGTTGGTTTGGAGTCCTAATGATTCCTTGCCTGCTTGCTGCTACAACTTGTTTCATCATCGCATTCATCGGTGCTCCCCCTGTGGACATTGATGGTATCCGTGAACCCGTTGCTGGTTCACTCATGTACGGAAACAACATCATCT
>JACCDO012321992.1_pt1 | contig 25219 bp, 31 predicted proteins | sample 7446101 | NCBI WGS metagenome assembly JACCDO01 (sample SAMN15323440, study PRJNA562643) | freshwater metagenome | isolation source: river surface water | place: USA:Blue River Watershed | collected 2017-08-16 | reverse complement strand
GGAGGAGTAGGTGCTTATTTTCTTCTTACAGAAGAAGATAAACCTACAACAACAGGAACAACATCTTCAGGTACAAGAACTATATCAGGAACTACATCAGGAACTACATCAGGAACTACAACAGGAACTACAACAGGAACTACAACAGGAACTACAACAGGAACAACAACTGGAACTACAACTGGAACTACAACTGGAACAACAACTGGAACAACAACTGGAACAACTTCATTTGGAGCTCCACCTGTTCAAAATGGATCTGGTATTCCTCCTATCCCTCCATCAGATCCTTGTGCAGGATATATAAAAAGTAGTAAAGGAATATCACAAGCTTGTTATGATAAAATATGGAAAGATGTTGGATGCACTAATGCAGGTCATGTAACTGGAGCTGCAGTATCTACTTGGTCTAAAAATCAAACCTACGAAGCTCTAGTAAATGATTCTAAATTATGGGCAACTTGGACAGACAATACTCACAGAGAAGGTTGTTACGGAACAGACAGAACTAAATGGCCTAATTTAGGTTCTTGGAAAAATTTAAAAGCAACAGATAACTCATATGTTCCAATAAGAGTTGGTGCTTTGGGTGTTGTTGAATGTATGTCTGCAAATAGCGCAGACTGTTATTGGAAAGGAACAGCGGCAGAAGTTGATGCATTAATAGCAAATCCTCCAGCAGAAGCTACTCAACCTTTATTTTGCGGAGACGATGCTATTAAGAATAAAGATCAATGGTGTTATAAAGGAACAAAACAATTACAGCCATCATCTCCAAAGCTACCTCCAGCTCATATTCGTAATTACATGAGAAATAACTACTTACACTACTAAAAAACAATATTTTCTTTTTATTTCTATACAATAAATAAAAAGAATGGATTCTATACTTAATCAGTGTTCTATAAAAGAGTTATTATACTTTGATGTAACTAAACCAATGGCTGATTATTCATCTATAATTATAGTTGCAATTTCAGCTGTTATATTAAATAACATTTTATATAATATTTTTATGAGAAATATGCCAAGAGAATATAATGAAGTTCTTTATGAGGAACAAGGGAGAGAATTTGATGCATATAAAGAAAAGAGAATATCCCCTGTAGTGTTAGGCGTAAGTGAATTAATTAATAGCGGAATATATGCACCTATGGTTGAAGAACTATTTTTTAGATTTTTATTTTTAAAGATTATTTTAATAAAGGTATTTAAGTTTAATTTTCATACTGCAAACTTTTTTCACGCAATTATTTTTGGAGCCTTACATATGACTAATGCTGTAGTATCAGATCAAGAAATAAATAGAACTGTTATTCAAAGTGTTATGGCAGGTTGTGGAGGTATGATAGCTGGTTATACTTACCTTTATACAAATACAATTTTAACTCCTTTATTATCTCATTTTATTAACAATATGATGAGTGCTGGGAGTGAGTTTATAGATTATGCTCAACACTATAAAACAATTGTAGAAAAATTTAAAATAGTAGTAGATAAGTGCACTTCAGCTTTAGGTTGTTCTCGTTAATTATCTAAATAAACTAATTTAACAGGTCTCATAATACCAGTAGGATTACCTTCTCCAAACTCTATATTTTGAGTATGAATATTAACTGTGTTAAACATACTTCTAAATTCTTCTATTGTAAGATTTCCTCCATAGTCTTTTAATAGCTTCCAACTTGGAGCTTTTCTTATATTCATTTTATAAGGGTATTCGTTAAAAATACACTTGTACATAAAGTATATTAGAGACCCAGAGTCTTTGTATTGACTTACATTTGTATTTTCGTGAAGATAAGAGCACATACAATTAAAGCTACAAAACATACCTTCTGTATCAAAAAAATTACCTTCTTTATTATATTTTATAGGCATTCCAAGAGGTTGAATATTTGTAGTAATTCTACTTCTACACCACCAACATTTTATATTTGTGAACTTTGGAACTTCCCCGTTTGAATGTTCATCTTTGAAACAAGTATAAGCCTTTAATTTAAAGGTATTATTACTTGTAACTATTGTTTCATAAGTTTTTGTTTTGGTGTCAGATATACCTAAGTTTTCAAGCTCTGTTTGAAGTTTCGATATATCGCTTTTCTTTTGAGTCTTTTTACCTCCAAATACCATTTTTTTAGTATCTTTAATAGAGTCGATATCAATTAGCTCAGTTTCCATTATTTTCTTGACATCTTTCATATTATATTTCTTGTCAAGTTTAGCTGGATTTATATCTTTCAATACAAATGTGCTTTCTTTTTCTTCAAGATCGTCAACCTTGAAATTAATTACAGTTTTTGGTTTACGTTTAGTTATAAATGAAGACATTATTATATATAATATAGCTTATATTATATATAAAAAATCATTTTAAATTATCTAATTAAAAAAGTTTTTATAGTTATTTTTACCTTCAATAAACAGGTCTATTTTCCTTGTATTTTCTATATCGAAATCAACTACAGATAACCCTGTTTTAATAGAAATTATTTTTACATTATTAGAATGTATATGTTTTTTATTCTTAGTTACAGCAACAAAAAGATGTTTTACATAATCAAAAAATGTATTTATTTCTAAGTTATCACTATCATTTTCAAATTTGATACCTATGATATTATAAAACTGATCTTCATTCCAAGGATCATTTTTTATCTCTTCTATAAGCTTATTAATTGGAAAATTATCAAATACACCTCCGTCTATATAACATTCTTCCTTATAAGAGGATTTAGTAAATACAATAGGTATATTACTTGAAAGACAAGCTGCTTTAGTTATATGCATTTTAGGGTATGTTCTATAACTAAAGTATGTATGAGGATCTTCTTCTACCTTATGATTAACTCTATAGGAAGGGCACATAAATAAAATTCCGTGATTATTATAAAGATCTTCAAATGTAGGAATATAATTTAATTTTAACATTACCATAGTTTCAATATAATCTAATATAACATTACTATCAATAAGACCATAATATTTTGATATTAATAAAACATTAAAACCTTTGAATAAGGAACAAAAATCATTTACGCAGAAATAAGTTATAATTTCAGAAGGGGTATATCCTACTGCTAATAATACAGATAAAATAGCCCCTACAGAGCAACCTGAAATATACTTTAGTTTTTCTATTTTTTTATTTTCATAAAGTGCTTCAAGAAAACCTAACTGTAATAATCCTTTAGCCCCTCCTCCTGAGAGAACTATACCATTATACATTTACTAGTTTAAAGACTTATTTTTAAGTTAGATTATCATAATTTACGATCTTCTTTGCAAACAAAATATAATATTGTTAAGAATAATATTATAAGCATAAATATAATAACGTGGTATACCTTACTATCACATTGAAAATAACGAGCACACATAGGGCAGTTATTTATATGGTTTAAAGTATCAATACAAGTTTGACCCCCAGCAGGTGAACCTCTAAATTTTTCTTTTATTCTATTCATTGGAACTGTTTTTGACGAATATGTTTGTAAAGCAGGAGTAGTCCCAGCGTAAACAGGAGCAGATAACATTCCTGTAGAAGGACCTTCTCTAAAAGAGTTATTTACAGAACTATCAAAAGATATATTTCTGTTTTCATTTCTTAATGATGATGCTACGTTCGAATGAGGAGAATAAGTAATTTGATTATTATTTCTTTGATAATCTAATGATATACCAGGAGGGTTTCTATTACCTTTTGTAATAGTAGGTTCTCCAAAGGCACCTCCTCCGTTATAATTAGGATCTTGCATGACATCTTCAATCATACTTGCTCTTACCCTCATTTGTTGTGCTGGCATATTACCTCCAGAATATTTATTGGATTCTTGAATTAATTCACCTAATGTTGTTGGCATTTATTATTATAATAAAAAAAAGATTAATTTAAAAGATTTTAATTCAAATAATAAATGGATATTGACAAACAAATTCTTGAACTTGAAGGTAAAAGTGCAGTTATGTCGCTTGGTTCTAAGGCTCTATTTATAAAAATTGGTATTTCAATAGTAATAAGTATCGTCTTTTTATATATTATAAGACCTTATTATTTATTAAGCGTTGAGGCAGATGCTGTAGAACAAAAGTGTGTAGCTAAGCTTAAAATGAAACGTTTTGTTGCAGTTAGCTTATTATTTTCTGTTGGTATATATTTCTTAATAGACAGAATGAATATATTTTCAGAATAATGTTTTCAATATAAATTTACCCTTAAATTTATATTGTTTTCTTCTAATTTGTTTTCTTTTGTGATATATCTTCAAAGTCAAACTCAGGCGGGCTTATCCCTTTTTTCTTAGGAGGTTGTTGATTTATAGGTGAAAATCCAGGTTGTTGAGATTGTTGTTGTTCTTGTGTTTGAGAATAATTAGGAGCTGTTTTAAATAAGTTCATAGGATTTACTCCAAATCTTTTTTCTGCCATTTTACCAAGAACAAACATACCTATATTTGTTCCCATTAACATTAATAATCTAATTTCAACAGGCCATTTCTTTTCATCTGGAACATAGGTCTTTTCACCTAATTCATAAAGCAAATCTTCATATTGATTCATACTATTATATTGTTGTTGATAAAAACCTCTTATATCATCAAAACTTGCATAATTTAATAAAACAAACTCAAGACCAAAATAACCCCATAATAACCAAGTTTTGTATTTAATCGCTTTAGAGTCAATTTCAAGCTGTCTTGTAATAGATTTATAATCTTTTTGTAAAGTAGCTAAATCAGTATGTTCAGAATATGTTGGTATTGTTGCATAAGGATGCTTTCTTTTAAGAATATTAAACTTATTAAGAACGTCTTTTTTAATATCTTGTTCAGCTTGTTCATTTCCTGTTATATAATCTAAGTTTCTAATACCGTTAGAATCAACGTGAACTTTACCATCATTTATTTCTGACAAACTTGGTGGTAAAACATTATTTGTTATTACAGCTGCAGTTGCAACAGCTGCTGGAGTAGTAATAGGAGAAGGTGTTTTATCTTCTGTTGTTTCAGATAAACCCTTTAACATTTTACTTAAAGAACTTTCTTTCTTTTCTTCTTTATGTCTATCATCATCCCTATCACTACGTCTATCACTTTGTTTATCATCGTCTCTATCACTACGTCTATCATCGTCTCTATCACTACGTCTATCATCTTCATCATCTCTATCGCTACGTCTACTTTTTTCATCTCTTGCATTTCTTTGTTCTCTTAATTTTTGTTTAAATCCAAACTTAATAGAACCTGAAATATTATCTAAATCATCTCTGTCGCTCCTTCTATCATCATCCCTATCACTACGTCTATCATCACGCTCTCTTATAGCTTTATTTTCAAATTCTTTTATATCATTATCTGAAGCATTAGTTATATCAATAATCTTCGGCTTATCTTTAGGGCTTTTTGGAGGAGATCTTGATATTAAATTATCTTTAGCAATTTCATTATCAGCATAATTCTTAGCATCATATATTGATGGAACAACTCCTTTTGAAGACTTAGATATCCATTCAGTATTTCTAAGAGTAGGCTTTATTTTTGACTTATTTTCTAAAAGCTCCATATATAATCTTGGTTCAGATTCAAATTTAGGAGGATAAAATGTAAGTAGAGGTCTATCAGCCTCTACTTTAACAAATTTCATTTTTTTAGTCTTTGACATCTTTTTTTTTACTATGGTTTTCTTTAAACGCTCTTTTTATAACTTAAAGTTATTATTTCTTATTATAAAAAAGATGTTTCAAAATATTATCCAAAGAGTTCAAACAGCTGATAAAAAAGAGTTTTTATCTTTATTAAACGATATAAGTGATTCTTATTATAATTCTTCAAAAACACCATTAACAGACAGTGAGTTTGATTCTTTAGTTAAGTTATATGAAGATCGTTTTGAAGAATATAATTATCTTGGTTCAAAGGGTAGTTGTAAACTTCCTTGTTATATGCCTTCCTTAAATAAGGCTAAGGATGACCATTCTTTATCATTATTTAAAAAAAGATGTGGAGATAAAAGATATATAATAACAGATAAGGTTGATGGATACTCTTTATTAATGGTTTTTAAAGAAGGTGAACAACCAAAATTATATAACAGAGGAGATGGAGAGTTTGGAACAGATGTTTCTGATATTTATAAATATATAAATAAGGGAAAAATAAACCTCGGAAAAATAGAAAAAATATCAAATATAGTTTATATAAGAGGTGAATTAGTAATGGATAATACTACTTTTGAAAAATATAAAGGAAAATATAATAATCCAAGAAATTTAGTTGCAGGTGTAATTAACTCTAAAGAGAGGGATATTAATATTTTAAAAGATATTAAGTTTATAGCTTATTCTCTCCCTTGTTTTAATTACAAAGATATTATTACAAATTCAGATGTTTTAAATAAATTAGAAGAGATAGGGTTCTATACACCTTATAAAACTATTCGTAAAGAAGAACTTATTTGTGAACAACAATTATCTATTGATTTAATGGTTCGTAAAGAAGATGCTGAGTATGATATAGATGGTTTAGTTATCACACCACTTACTATTATGAAAGAGAATTCTATAGATAATCCAAAGTATGCTATTGCTTTTAAGATGTTAGGAGAGGTTCAAAAAGCTAAAGTTATTGAAGTTGAATGGAACGTTTCAAAAACAAATGCTCTTAAACCTCGTATTAAAATAAACCCTGTTATGTTTGGGTCTATTACTGTTCAACATCTTACTGGTTTTAATGCTAAATATATTAAAGAAAATAATATAGGTAAAGGAACCATATTATCTATTACAAGAAGTGGTGATGTTATACCTCATATATTAAGCGTTATATCATCTACAGAAGCAGATTTACCAAAAACAAATTGTCATTGGAGAGGGGTAGATTTAATTTCAGATGATGATAATACAAAAACTCAGTTTATTAGTAGAATGATTACCTTATTCGAGAAAACAGATATTAAAGGAATGAAAGAAGGTATACTTACTAAATTATATGATTCAGGTATAACAACAGAGCATTTACTTTTTAATATTACTAAGAAAGATTTGCTCTTAGTAGAAGGTATAAAAGATAAAAGTGCTTCTAATATTTTAGATTGCATTCAACAACTTAAATCTAAGGTCAATTTATGTAATTTAATGGTTGGAAGTTGTATTTTTGTGGGTTTTGGGGACAAGAAAATTTCAAAAATTTTAGATAATGTAGAAGAAGTAAAAGATCTTATAATAAAGAATAAATTAGTAAACAATGAAAAACTTATTAATAAGATAGAATCGCTTGGAGGATTTAATAAAACAGCAAGAGATTTTGTTAACCATTTAGATACTTTCAAAGAGTATTATGAATATGTAAAAGATATATTTATGTTAAGCAGTGATTTATTAGTTCCTAATACTAAAGAAGAATATAATGGGTTATTAAAGGGTAAAAGTTATTGCTTTAGTGGAGTAAGAGATAAATCATTAGAAGAGAAGATTATAAATCAAGGAGGTGTTATAGCTGATAGTCTTACAAAGACTGTAACTTATCTTGTTGTTCTTGATATAAATGGGTCAAGTTCAAAGATAGAAAAAGCTAAAAAATATGGAATAAATATAATATCAATAGACAATCTTAAAAAAGAAATATAAGTATTTAAAAAATATTTTGATACTATTAAAATGACTGATCAAGTTAAAAACATTATGCTTAATATGTATCCTAAAAGAAAGGTTCCTATAGCTTCTGAAGAAGAAGATATTCCATCTCCAATATATCAAGATCATCCAATGATGAGAGAGGAAAGAAATGGGTTTTTTTCTGGAGATAAACAAGTTAATAAATGGATGTTTTCAGCTATTATAGCGGGTGTATGTGTATTTCTTTTTAGTTCATTTTTTTTAGATTTTGTAGATGAGATATGTATGAAAAGAGATACAACTGCTTTTAACTCAAAAGGAGACCCTAAAATCCATCTTATTGCTGTTATTTTTACGATAATTTTACTTTTAACAAGGACTTTTTTTAGTTTAGTTTAATTGATTTAAAGAAAAAAATTTATTAATTATAAATATATAACTAATAAAATGAACTCTAAATTATCCTCAGCTATTGAATCTGTTGTAAACGAATATTTACAAACTAAACATAACGTTACTCTTTCAGTATTATTAGAATGTTATAAAACTGTAAGAACCGATGCTAAACCTTGTGATATTGAAGATGAAGATATTCCAATGCCATCTCCACAAAAGGTTGAAAAGAAAACTATTAATGAAGTTCTTAAAAAAGCTTCAACTAAATCAACTTCAAAATCAAAGTGTATTCATCCTATTGCTAAAGGTGATAAAAAAGGACAACCTTGTGGAGTTGGTGTATCTGATGAAAGTAAAACAGGTAACTATTGTAAAAAACACTTAACTCAAGAAGGTAAAGAAGAGAAAAAAGTAGAAACAAAAAAAGCAGCACCAGTTAAAGCTAAAAAAGAAGAAGTTATTTTAAGTAAACAAGAATTAAAAGAACAAATCGAAAAGAGAACACAAGAGGTTGAAGTTAGACGTAATAAACATGGTAACTGGGAACATTATGGAAGTGGTATTGTTCTTGATAAACAAACAAGAAAAGCTTATGGTAGACAATTAGATGACGGCTCTGTATCTCCTTTAAGTGAAGAAGATATTGAAGTTTGTAAATGTGTAGGTTTCAAATATATTCTCCCTGATAATATCAAATCAAGAGATGACAAAGAAGATTCACAAGATGAAGACGAAGAAGATGATGAAGACTTAGATATTGAAGATGAAGATATAGATGAAGATGATGAATGAATATATGGTATTTTAGTTTATTCAGGAATAACAAGTATAACTTGCGGCTTTGTTGTTTGTCCTGAGAAAGAAAAAATAATATTTAAAGTTTAATTTTTACAGGTAATATTACCTTTAAAAATTATTATTCTATCTTTACAAGATAATACATTGATATAGACTTTGAGTGATCTGTTTTATTCTTTAATAAGAACATTTTTAATTTCTTTTTAGAAGATGAAAAATGGGTAAATTTGAACCCTCTTTTTATTTTTTCTCTACTTATTCTTTCATATGAATTTGATATATCAAGACCTGTTTCCTCTTTAAATTCTCTTAGTCCACAAGTCTCAAAATCTTTATAATCAGTTTCTTCCATTCCTCCTCCTGGTATACTTATACGAGGTTCAGGGTAATGCTTTTCCAAATGACCCTCTCCTTTAGGTTCTATATTAAATAATAATAAATCATGTTGAGCTTCTCTTCTAAAGAAGAGTTTGAACTTACTTATAGGTGTTTGAACATACTTTATAGTAAGTCTTTTAATATCGGTTATATATTGTAATTCTTCGTCTTCTCTTATTGATTTTATAAATTGACCATTTTCATCCAAAAATTCCATAACAAGGTTCAAAGGAACACCAATTAAAGCACATGTTTCTTTTGTAGGCGATCCATCATATTCCTTTTTAATGAAATAAATTCCAGATCTTAATTCTTTAGCACCCTGTTGTTTAATAAAGCTTGATATCGGCATAATTGCCATTATGTATGACCCCTTTCGGATATCATATTGTTGTGTATATAGACTTTCGTCTTCCATTTCATTCTCTTTTATTATAAGTAAATATTATTTTAAATTCACAAATATTTTCTAAAAATATTTATAAAGATGGTTTATATTTCAAGCGGAAAAGTAAGAGATACCTCTAAAAATACATTTATTACTTTAGACCCTAACAATAAGCACTTTATTTTATCTCCTGTAAAATCAATACATCAACGTCAAATGTTTGTATCTAATAAATTAAACCCTACACTTTACCCTGTTAAACATGTTAATGAAGAGAATTGTAATAAGAGTCTTTGCACAGGAAGATAATGTCTCTTTAATAATTTAATGATGCTATATTCTTGTTTCTTCTTATGCTACTTCCAGTAGGAGGTAACATACTATATCCTTGAGCTGTAATAGGCATTGTAACTCTATCTTCATAACTTCCGAAATCACTCAATTTGTCAGTATTAAATGATAGTTTAGAATTTCTCATAATATCTTCATTATAACCTACAGTAGATACCATATTAGTTCTAGAAGAGTATATTGGAGTATTTCTATCCAAGTATACATCAGGTTGTTTTATTTGGATAACAATTTGAGGAGTTCCTGCATTTGTATTAACTATAGAGTAAGTATAATCTTTAAGTTTAACTGGAGTTCCGTCTCTTGTAATAAGTTGAATCTCCTTACCCTTTGCAGCATCAATCGCTATATAATTTTTATCTTTAATATTTGCCTTAATATCAATAACATTATTTGTTTTAGGATCATATAATGCAATTGATGAAAAATTAGAATTAACAGCTTTAAGTAAAGTATCTTTAATCTTACTTGGATCAACCTTCTGATTTCTATTTATTTCATCACCAACTCCAACAAATTGAAGGCCTGCATTTGTTTGTAAAATACCATCTAAATTATCCTTGTTAATATTACTTTTTACACTATCAAAATCAACTGTAGCTCCAAACTGTAAATCTCTTGAAGGATTTGACTGAAATGCTCCAAGAATAACATCTGTATGAATTATATCACTAATTTCGTTATGATCTACAGATGCTCCTATAGACATTGGAGCTGTAAAATCAGAACCTGGATTTGTTTGAACAGCATAATTTTGATGGATACGAGGAGCTGATAATGGAACTAAATCTTCAACATAATACATAGGAGGTCTAACCACTTCAACTTTATAAGGACTTTTAACGCCTTGACCTTGACCATAATCGACTTGAACCATAGGATTTCTACCTCTTGCAAATACTTGAATACCTTCATTAACACGTGTAGGATCACCATAATCATTATCAGGTCTTGCCATATACATAACGTCAGCTATGTTTACAGTTTCTTTTCTGCGTGTAAAAATAGACTTTGGAGGGTCTTTATATATATGAGGAACTTCATATCCTGCTACGTTAACACCAGCACGTTCTTTTTTTGGATATTGAATAGACATTCTTTATTTTATTAAAAGATAATTTTTAATTTTTAACAACGTAATTAAATAAATAACAATTTAAGACTATATGCTATTAAAATAAAAATGAATAAAGGAGAACTTATAAGACTATTTAAAGATAGACTTGAAGCGTTTTTAAACGTTCTGATAGATCAATTTCCAAAAGAAAAAGATTTGGTAATGTTACAGCTTGTTGTTAGAGGAAATATGATAGACTCAGAAAAAGCATTATATAATTTTACAACAATTATTTTACCTCATAAAGATATGGTATTAAGAAAGGACGAAGAATTCTTTTTATCAAAATGTGGGTCTTTATTATCAGGTTCTTTAGTTAAAGTAAAGGCTGATAGAGTAGATCACTTTAAAAGAATATGGTTATCAGATACTTTAAATGATGATGATAGAGAGAATTTATGGAAATGGTTTAAATTATTCTTAAATATAGCTATTGAATATGACAAACAAAAGTAAATAGATATTTAAAAAAACAATCGTTTAAAATAAAATGAACAAAGATGACCTTGTCAGACTTTTTAAGAATAGGCTTTTAACCTTTTTAGATATACTGATAGAACAATTTCCAAAAGAAAGAGATTTCCCATTATTAAAGCTTGGCATAAAAAGTAGAATGGTAAGTGTAAAAGATACTTTAAAAGAATTTACTACTGTAATTTTACCTCATAAAGATATGGTATTAAACAGAGATGAAGAATTCTTTTTAACAAAGTGTAGCAGTCTATTATCAGGAACAGAAGTAACTACCGAAGAAATGGATCATTTTAAAAAAATATGGACTTCTGATTCTTTGACAGAAGATGATAAAGATAATTTATGGAAATGGTTTAAACTGTTCTTAGATATAGCTATTGAATATGATAAGGTTAGAAAAATAAAAAAATAATTTTTATAGTTGAATTCAAGTATAAAAATTAAAATCTATAATATCCAAATGCTTCTTGTAATGAAGGTTGTCTTTTACCCAAACTTTCATTAACTATATTATGAAGCTCCCAACTACATTTGAATAATGCCTGTCTACTTCCTGCACAATTATCAATATCGATATTTGCCAAATTATCAATAAGATGTTGTTTACACTTAGGACAAGGTAATATATATTGCAAACAACTTAACATTGCTTTACAGTTTTCAAATACCTCATACATTTCTCCAGATCCGTATATAGCTGAAGTATGAATAATGAACCATAAACTATTACCCCAATCATCTTTTGATAGTTTATCAGGATCATATGAAGATCTAAACTCGTTAAATTTAGGAATTTTAACATAATTTCCATACTTATTAAGAAGAATAATATAGTATGCTTGCATTAAATAAACCCATATAAACATTGAAAAGTTAGACTTTGAACAATGCTCTAAAAATTCAAATTGAGTAGATGAATATTTCATTATTTCAGCTATATTTGAATATACTCTAAAAAACTGCTGCAAATCAGGGTTAGTTAATAATAAATTCTTTACATTAGAGTTCATATAAACATATTCAGTAAATCTTGATTTAAGGTAATTATTAGGCATTAGATTTATAATATTTTGAACGAAACACTTAATGCTTGTTACCTGCATTTCATCCTCTTGATTAAATGTTCTACTTAATATAAACATTGCTCTAAAGTAAGTCCATATCCACTTGTCAACTTTTTCAATTGGAATTTCTACTGATGACATCTTTTATATTATAAATAATAAATTTTTATATACTAATTTTCATTAAATTCTTCATCAATATTTAAATATCTAAATTCTCTTTTAGTTCTATCAATCTCTACCTCTTCTTTAGAAGGGAAAATATCATATTTTTTAATAATATCAATGTTTGTTCTTTCTCCTTTAACTTTATTCTGAATTATCTTCCAATTTAAGTTATATTCCTTACACATTTCAATATCTATTTCGTCTAAAGGTAACCATTCGCCATTCATTCCTTCTTTTGCAACTATATATTTTTCAAGGGAACTTTTAAATATTAAACCAGTGTTGCCATAAACAAAATTATTGAACTTATTCTTCTTTATTATAAGAATATCCTCGTCATCTTCAAATACAACTCTATTTGTTTTTTCTTCTGTTTTTTCCTTCTTTGAGTGAGTCTTACAAAATTCAGAATCGTTTTTTATAACCTTACCACACTCTTCGCCCTTTCTTTGACCTGTTTTTATTAAAGACCTACAAATATTTTTATTTGAACTACTCATTTTACATTTACCTAATGATTCTCTTAAATCGTTTTGTAAAAGTAAAAGTAAAACATCTTCATCTACGTCAACTATATTATTGTCTATAAGATAGCTACAAAATCTTTTGTAGCATTCTACATATCTTGATGTTAAATCCATTTGACTAATTTCAATACTTAACTTTTATATTTTTTTATATAATTCAATTTAATTTCTAAAAGTATATATAAAAAGAATGACTTCAGTTTTTGGAACAGATTCAGCTTATTATGGGTTAGCTAATGAGCACCTTTATTTAAATCTTACTGATAAAGATATTGTAAAACAAGCCAATACTTGTTATTCAAGTTTAATAAAAAAAGGAGCTTCCGATGAAGACATAACTTCTTATACTGATAAATATAATGACAAGTGGAACCCATCTATTTTTGCAGCTATACAACAGTATGATAATGACTGTAAAAATAATTTTGAAAAAGCTTTTAAACCTATAACTAAATCAGTTAAATCAACAACTATATACTCTGTTTTATCGGAAATTTCATCCTTATCAGAATGCTTAAAATATATAGATGCATCTTCTTATTTTGATATCTTAAATAATACCACAACTAAGAAAACATTTTTTGCTTTTGAAAACCCTGGAAGTGATATTGCTGGGATGTTTTTAGAAAAATATAATTTCCAAGTATATGCTATCCGTGAATTTCTTAAAGCTAATACTTTAGATTATCCAGTTCCTCCAAACCAATTAGTTAAACGTAAAGTTCAATTAACTACCTTATCTAAGAGTAACTCTATCTATGCTGATGGTAGAGGTAAACAACTTGTAATCTATATTCCTAATAATGACTTTAAACATTACTCTTTTGGTAAACAAGAAATAACTATCCTTGTTAAAGGGTATATTGAAACAGATAACGGTTGGTTATATATTTTAGAAGCTCCTATTGTCCCTAAAATCTTTATTTAATTTTATTTATTTACAAATTAAAACTATTTATACATTAATAATTAATGTATAAATATATCCTTATATTTACCCTATGGATTTTGAATTTAGAATATAGTGTTGGTAATGTTTGGTTAAGACCTGATGTTACGGGTAATATTGTATTTGCTCCTAAAAATATTATAAACTTTATGAAGGTTCCTTTTACTATGAAAGAGATGTGGTATTTTAATATGTGGGATATTAATATTTTTATATTTTTTGCCTTTGGTTTAGCTTATTCATATCTTATTCTTGAGTTTCTTCGCTTGTAGGTTCTTCTTCAATTAAAGGAGGAAGTTGTTCTTCTGATACATTTAAATTACCCATAATGTTACTCATCATAGCCATCATATCATTTTTATTTTCACCTCCTCCCATTAAACCACTTAACATATTCATAATATCAGGTTGACTACCACCTCCAGATAAACCGTTTAACATATTCATCATATCAGGAGATGGACCTGGCATACCAGAAGAAGAATTACCCATTAAACCACTAACCATACCCATAATATCACCTCCTTCTCCGTTCCCATTCATTAAATTATTAATCATATTAGGAAGGTTATTTAAAGCATTATTTACTTTATCAGCTTCTTCAGAGTTTGGAGAACTTTCTTTAATATCTTTAGCAACATCTGTCATCATACCTTGAAGATTACCTATAAGTTTACCAATATTTAATTTACCGCTTTGAATTTCTTTACTCATATCTGTTAATATACCTGAACCCATTAAAGACATTGCTGCTTTGATAGGGTCGTTTATTTCAGATCCTTTAAAAGTGTTCTCAACTTTACCCATAAATTTATTTAAGAATTTAGTTTCGTTATCTCTTGTATCTTTAAGTGCTTCAACCATTTTTTCATCTTTAATAAGTATAGCTGAAATAAGCTGTAAATGTTTATAGATATTTTCATTATCATCAGCTTCTTTTAATACTTGAGTGATATTAATAAATACACGTTCACTAAAGGATATATTATCATTTTTGAATAAGCTTATATCTTTTTCAATAATAGCATCTTTATTGTTCTCTAAGAAGGTTTTAAAAACTGCATTTTGTTTACGAATAGCACCTTTATTTGAGATTGGAGTTTTCTTTAATAATTTATAATATAAACTAATGTTAGGATACTTTTCTCCAAAAAGAACATTAATCTCTTTAACAAAGGTAAGAATTCTTGTAAATGGTTTGTAGATATCGTCTTCCATCTTTACTTTTAGTAAATTATTCTTTTAAACTTTAAAGGAAAAAATATTTTAATAATAAAATGGAAGCTCCTACTTTTAAATCTTTTGAAAGGGCAAGTATGATACCTCAAAGTATGATGCCTAATTCTCACCAACACGCTATGAATGTTAACTTAAACTTATCTCTTGAAGAAAATAATGTATCTCCTCTCGTTGTTAATAGGGTAAAAAGTAATTTTGGAAAACACAATTATATTATTTACTCTAAGAATCAAACAAACATTAATAACTGTTTAACATATATTAGAAATATATCAAAATCTCCTTTACAAGAAGACTCTTTTGACCTAATAGATACATTAGATTTAACTAAATATAAAAAAGACACAATTTACACTTATGATTTAAGACAAAATAATATAAAAAATGTGGATATTGCAGGTAAAGGAACCCTTAATTGTGTTTTACAAACAATCCAAAGTAAATCAGAAGGTATTATTATTATTTCCGATACCTATGATAATGTGCCTAGTATTATCTCTACTATAAGTAATTTAATTTTTATTGATAATGACATAAAAGATAAAAATAAAATTATAATGAGTTCTGCAAGTATAAGATTACCTGAAAAAGTAAATTATGATTTAAATAATATGATATGTATTAACAAAACATCCTTGTGGTCAAAACTCGCATTATTTTAATTTTTTTCTTGTTATATTATTATATAATGTTATCAATGTTTAATAAAAAGAAGGTTGAAATAGACCCTAAAAAACTTGACGAATACACTCGTATTCATAGAAAATATCCTGATAGAATACCTGTAATCTTACAAAAAGGGAATAGATCTGCTCCTGATATTGACAGAAATAAATACCTTGTTCCTAAAGATATAACATTCTCTTCTTTTGTTGGAGTTGTTAGACAACGTCTTAAAATGAAACCAGATGAAGCTCTTTTCATAATGGCAAATAATAGTCTTGTAACACAATCAGAGTTGATGAGTAGTATATATAACAAACATAAATCTCCAGAAGGGTTTTTGTTACTTGAATATAGCTTAGAATCTACTTTCGGATGATATCGGTAGAAATAAGCAGTAACAGTGAATAATTTATATAAAGTCTATACTTTATATAAATTTAAACTTAACGATTAAGGTGAAACTATCGTTGTGATTACCCTGTTCTCCAAGTATGCATACAATCTTTATTCATACAGTTATTGAATGTTGTTGGAGGTTCATCAGCTCTTCTAAGCTGAACGTTATAAAATTGTATTTTCTTTTGTTTACATTTAGGACATTCAACATAACTTTCCATAACCTCAATTTTAGTTTGTAATCGATTAACTTCTTTCTTAATTTCCTCTCTTTGTTTATCCCATAAATTATTGTCAAATAAATAAGTGTCTTCTTTTATAGATGTTAAAATATCCTTAAGACTAAGGTCTTTATAATACATAAAGCGAGTTATATTTAACATTTTTATTCTATCTTGTTTAGAGGTTATATTATTCAAAAATATATTTAGATTTTTCTCAGATGTTGTAAAGTCTTCGAGTATAGGTTTTAACTCATTATTTATATTTTCACTATTAAAAAACTTGAAAGAGTTAATTTGTTTTTTTATCTTTTCACGATCTATGTTAAACTCTCTTTTTCTTGTATTGACGATTTTCTCTTCCATTATCTCCTCTATGCCAATACCACTATCGTCTTCGTTATTTTCTTCTTCAGGTTCTTCATTAACCTCATCTTCAATATTTTCTTCAGATTCATTTTCTTCTTCCTCTTCTACTTCTATATCTACATTATCAGCTTCATTTTCATCCTCATCGTCTTCGTTATCATTTTCTTCTTCATCGTCGAAGAATTCATCTTCGTATTCTTCTTCGTTATCGTAGTTAATAAGTTCTTTGTTAGACATTTTTGATATCAAAAACTTAAAATATCTTTATAAAATCATTTTAAGGATTAAAAATTATTTAATTAAAGATGAATAACACCAAAGTATTACAATCTATTTCTGCTCTTAATAAAGACTTTGATTCTAAAGGGGATACCTCTTCTAAAGATATCCTCAAAAAGATAACAACTCATTTTCTTAAGAAAAATTACGTTGAACTTGATTCGGCTGTTCTTGAGCTTCAAAACTTAAAGGATTATTCTGAAAATGCATTCAGACAAATTTATACTACTGTTAACACTATATACGATACAATTTATAACAATAATAAATCAGCTATCTTCTCCTATAATCTTGATAAGATAAAGGAAGCTGAAGAACACTTTAAAGACCCTAAAGTTAATGATAAAAATGCTGTTACTATTACAACTACAACTTGTAAAAGAACTGATCTCATCACAAGAACAGTTGATAGCTTTTTAGAATGTGTTTTAGACTATAAAACTTACGTTAAAGAATGGATTATTATTGATGATAATTCTACTGAAAAAGATCGTCAATTTATGAAAGAAAGATATCCATTCATTAGATTTATCTATAAAACTCCAGAACAAAAAGGTCATCCAAGAAGTATGAATATGCTCTTAAAAGAAATAAAAACACCTTATGTTTTTAACCTTGAAGACGATTTTGAATTCTTTAGAAGAGATAACTTTTTTCAACGTATGATTAATATTGTTAATATTGATAAATCATATGGTCAATGTCTCTTAAACATTAACTATTCAGAAGACACAGACAGTGCTAACAATTTATGGGGTTCAAGTATGAAGAAGTCAAAAGAACACGGTCGTTACTTTCTCCATAATTTCTATACTGGAAAAGAATTAGAAGAAGCTCAACGTAAAGTTGGTTGTCCTTCTTGTTTATACTGGCCTCATTTCTCATTTAGAGCAGGTATTACTAAAACAAGCGTTCTTAAAGAGTTAGGCGAATATGATGAAAAAGCAAAACACTTTGAAATGGAATATGCTCATCGTTATGTTTCTAAAGGATATAAGACTACATTTTTAGATGGTGTTTATTGTGCTCATATTGGAAGAAGAACTTATGAAAGAAATACTGAAAAGAAAAATGCCTACGATTTAAATGAAGAAGTTCAATTTGGAGAAGAACATCGTGTGAAAAAAGATGAAATTTCTAATGTTGAAAAAGAAAATATAGATATTGCTACCTATGTTATAAACCTTAAAAGAAGACCTGATAGACTTAGAAATTTCTTTACTAAAAATAAATCAGAACTTTTCCCTTTAACTGTTTTTGAAGGTGTTGATGGTAAATCTCTTCAACCTTCTCATAAAGTTCAAAAAGCCTTTTCTACAGGTGATTACAACTATAGAAGAGGTATCGTTGGTTGTGCTATGAGTCATATGAAAATCTGGAAAGATTTCTTAACCAAATCAAACCAAACTTTTTGTTTAGTTCTTGAAGATGATGCTGAACTATGCACTGAATTTAAAGATAAAGTATTATACTTGATTAACAAACACTCAAAAGAATTTGATATTATGTTTTTACACTATAACCCTTACCCACAACACGCCCGTAAAGAATTATATACAAACTCTCCTCCTGTAGCAGAAGTTTGGTCTAAAGAAAGAAGTATGAGGGAGAATATGGGAAGTGGTGCTGGTTATATTTTATCTCGTCAAGGTGCTCTTAACTTGTTAAGACATGTTCAAAAGAATGGTGTTTATAATGCTATTGATTGGGTTATGTTTAAGTCAGAAAATAGGATAATGTATGTTACTCCTTTATTAGTTAGAGCAAACTGCTTTCAAACTACTACAGGAACAGACACTGATATTCAAAATGTTTATAATTCTGTTTGTTTTACAGATATAGATTGGGATCAATATGAAATTCAAAACTTGGCAGACAATATTCTTAAATCTTATCATAACAAAGATAAAACTACTATGGTAAATCTCTACTATAAAGGGTTTGAAGAAAAAGAAATATCATCTTTAATAAGCAATAATAAATCTAAATTTAATATTTCTAAAAATTTAAAAAATGGGTTGACTATAGCTATAACAAAAACACCAGATTTAAATCAACTTAAAGACAATGTCTGTATATTTCCAATATCTGAAAAAGATGTTGTAAAAAAATTAATTAACCTTCAACCTATAAAATCATATACTACTAATAACTTTATATATTGTGTTCCTGATAAATACCTCGATAATATTATTGATGATAAAGTATGGGATGACTCTTTATTAAACCTTAGTTGTCCATTTTAGGAATCTGAAGATTCCCTCGAAGTGATGTGTATAACTTCAATACCATATTCCCTCAAGAAATCTATCCCTGAAGTATCTCTATATTCCTTATTATAATAAACCTTTGAAATACCACATTGAAACATTAACTTAGCACACTCCATACAAGGACTATGTGTTATAAAAACTGTACACCCTTCACTGCTCTCAGTTCCCTTTGCAAGTTTTGATATCATATTCATTTCTGCATGAACTACATATGGTAATGTTCTATTATTTTCATCTTCACATACTCCTGATTTACAACCATTAGGTGTACCATTGTAACCTATACTTATAATTTTATTATCTTTTACAGCTATACAACCAACCTTTAATCTCTCTGCTGTGCTACATTCACTGAATCTAATAGCAGTATCCATATAAGCATGTAAGTGTTTCTCTTTCATTTTAATTTTAATTTGATTTCTATTTAAATCAAATTAAAATTACTCTAAAACTTCATATTTAAATATCTTTGGAACCTCTTTTGGAGGGTAGATGCACAAGCTACTTCTCCATTTTTTACATTCCCAACCAAGCTCTTTTAACTCAGAAATACACTTTTCTACTAATTCATTATCAAACATAATTTGTCCATTAGAATCTGCTAATTCAAAAGCTCTATTTTCTCCACTAATGAATTTATCAGTTAACATAAACTCTAAAATTTGCTTTTTGAAACGAACTAATTCTCTCTCTTCACGTATCTCTTTAAAATTCTTTATATTTTCAGGATTAATATAAGATGGAAATTTCTTCATTTTATATTAAACTTTACACTTTTTTAAACTTCATTTATCTGATAATCTTTCATTTGATATTCTATTTACACTCCAAGAATATTCATTTGATACTTTATGAGTCCACATTGCATTTATTTTCATTTTTTGTTTTAAATCTATTAATGTCTTTAAAAGATCGCTATTAGGCCTACTTTCAATATTTTCTTCCCATTTATCTAACCACTCTTTTATTATATTAACACAAAAAACATTATCACAGTTTAAGTTAACCATAACATACTTTCTATATTTAGGTTCGACACTACAATAAATCCAGTTCAAACCTTCTATAATAGCTATCATATCAATTCTATTTTGATTAATATTTTCCTCTTTACCACTAAGAACAGTCTTTTGTTCATGCTTGTCAAGAATAATAGTAGCCCATCCTCCTACTTCATCTTCTTGATTTCCGTGCGCATAGAGAGTAAATTTTAATTCTCTTATTTTCTTTTTTTCTGGGGTAATTTTAGATATAAATTCAGTCATTATATTTTCAGGGTTTTTTATATTAAATAATATTTAATATAAAAACTTATTCATTTAAACTCTAATTTATTCTTCTTTCTTCTCTTCAGAAACTTCTTCAACAACAGGAACTCTTAATGCTTCTCTAACAGCTTCTCTTTCGTGATCATCAATTAAGTATTTAATCAAACTATCATTTTCTTCAGAATTACCTGCTTGTTTACAAGCATCAATATATTTTTGTAAGTATTCTTGTCTGAAAGTTGGAAACTCTTTATCCATATCTAATATTTCTTTATCAATTTCATCTATAACTAACTTACATTTTTCTAAAGTTACTTCAGACTCTACTAATTGATGTTTATTATATGCTTTTTTAACATTAAGAACAGTATAGTATTCAACTGTAGATTTATCTGTTTCTTTATCTTCATTAATTCTTAATTTAGCTTGTCTTTCAACCATATCTTTTTCTTCTTGTTTTCTCTTATCTTCAAGTTCTTTTAAGTATGTCTTTACTATCTTTGTAATAATATCTTTTAAGTCTTCTTCGGTATGTTGAGATTTATAAATATTTCTATTAATAAATAATGGATGCTCTTTACCTACAAATACTAATTCATTAACTGAATAACTATCATAATCCCTAATTAACATTTCACACCATCTTTCTGCTTCAGAAGCTGTTGCAAAATTACCCCTTAATTTAAGAACACCAAAAGCACCATTGCTATCAGGAACTGCTCCCTTTGATGGTATAAATGAAATTAAACCGATTTGTTGTCCCATTAATTCAGGATCAGTTCTATATTTTCTATCTCTTGAAAAAGTTGAATTAGTAGGCTCTTCTTCAACTTCTACTAATTCAACTTTTTCTTCAGTTTGTGAACCTAAAATAACTTGTGTAGGATTAAGTTCTTCTTTTATTTCATCTGGAACAATAGAATCATCAATCATATATTGAATAATTTCCATTTGTTTAGGGTCAATACCAACTGCTTTAATTTCTTTAACATAAGTCTTAAGATATTCTTCTTTATAAGAAGGATGTTTTTTATCCATTTGTTTAATTTCAGAATTTGCTAAATCAATATTCTTCTTACAATTAACCATATTTCCTTTACATTTATCAATAACATAGAAATTATTTGCTTTTTTAGTTCTTAATTGCACATATAAATCATAGTCTGATAAGGTTGTTTCCTTTTCTTCTTCATTTGTATTATCAAGAAGCTTTCTTTGTTTATCAAACATTGCTTTCTTTTCCTTTTCTTCTTGTTCTTGTTTTTCCCTCATTAAGTTATTTGTAGAATCAGTAATAATTTGTTTAGTATCAACATCTCTTACTGAATAAGTATATTCTTCGTTATTTAACATCAAAGGGAATTCTTTACCCACCAAAGGCATATCAATATCTAAATTTTCATCTTCCCCTAAGAGCACATCACATCTTTTATCAGCTGAATCTGTGTTTGGATAATTACCTCTTAATTTAATAACACCGAAACAACCTCTTTTATCTGGTTTAGCCCCTTTTGATGGTTTAAATGTAATGATACCAAAGTTTTGTCCTACTACTTGAGAATCAACCCTAAATTTACGTTCTCTTGCATATTTTGTCATAATAAAATCGATTTTTAACAACTCTTTTTTAGCTACTACTAACTCTTCTTCAGTTAAAGGCTTACGAGCACCATTTGCAGAAGGTAATTCTAAAATACATCTAGGAACCTTATTACTTCTTTGAGTAGATAAATGTTCTGCATTACCTGGTCTAAAAGGTGTTTCTTGTTTTAACATTGAATCTTGCATTTTATTTATAAACAATCGTTTTATTTAAATAGTCATTTGCCGTTTTATACTCTTGAAAAATAATTATTTTTTTATCCTACTTAAATATAAAATGGCAAAACGTAGCAAAAGAACTCCGCGTAGAAAATCACCTCGTAAATCAAGGGGTAAACGTAGTAAAAGAACTAAACGTAGTAAGAGAACAAAAAGAACAAAGCGTAGTAAAAGAACCCGTAAAACAACAAGATCAACATACGCAAGATATGGTAGTCAACGCGCTACTAAAAGAAAATTAAAGAAAGGTAGAGGTTCTAAACGTTCATCTGAAAGATCTAAAAGAACTGCAAGAGGATGTTCAAGACAAAGCACTAAAAAGTATTTATCAAGATCTTCCCCTCCGTTCCCTGCAAATAATTGTTGCGGAGCAACCAAGAGAGGAAATGATGGTAACATGTATAAATCTGTATCCTCAAAGAACGGTATTTGTAGATGGGTTAAAGCTTAATTTTTCATCTCTGTCATCTCAAGATTAACATATCCTTCTTCGCTATCATATTCTTGATTAATTATTACCGTTTTAGGAGGCTTCTTTTTTCTCCATTTATAAAACATCCAACTATACTTTATAGTATACCATAAAGGTGAAAGTATTGTATAATCACCTAAGTAATAGGCGTAATATAATAATAAATATAACATTTTGTTATTATATATTAAAGACTTTTTAAATTAATAAAAAATGGCAACCGCTACTCAAATACGTTCTGAAATGAAGGAACTTAAAGAAGTTAATACAGAGATTAAAAGACTTGCGATATCCCTTAAAATGTTAAGAGAGAGAAAAAAGGGTCTTGAAGAAGATATCATAGAATACCTTAATAGAACAGGACAACCAGGTATTAAATATGAAGATCTTATTGTGCTTGCCGGAGAGAAGAAATGTAGAGAAAAGAAAAAGAAAGAAGAAAAAGAATTAGATGTTCTTACTATCCTTGAAGATCACGGTATTAGAAATTCAAGAGAAACCTATTTAGAGATTCTTGAAGCTATGAGAGGAGAGCAAAAAATAGCACCTTCTCTTAAGATAAAAGAATACAACAATGAATAAAAATAATTAAAACTAAATTTAAATGTTTGCATATTATAAATAAACTATTCAAATGTCCTATAAAGTTAGAAATGTTGCTAAGCAAAGACTTAGGGGTTATCATGTTAAAAACGCTGATATTCGTTCCACAGACGAATATATCAAATCAGAAGGTATTCCTGTTGAAAATAAATTCGATGCTCTCTTAAACATCCCTGCTACAGGTATGATGTCTGTAGACCCTGTTTTAACTCGTATTTCTAAAGATGACGTTAAAGCTGGTAAAAAGAAAAATATGATTATGTCTATTCACGACCTTGCTGAAGAAGAAATGAGAGCAAGAGATGAACCATCATCAAACATCCACACTATTCAAGACTTACAACCTCGTCGTCATGAATACACAGGTATTCCTGTTAGACCTACAACTAATCCAAACGTTCCTAAGTATGAAATGAAGATCACTTTATTCAACAAAGGTTTTGAAAGAGATATGATGTAAATAATTTAAAATGAAGTAAAATTTAGTATTTTTAACCTTCTAATAGAAGGTTAAAAATTGGTTATGAGAGTGTGAAGTAGATGAAAAACTCGATGCCAAAGACTTTTTTTATAATTTTTACAAAACACAAAATATTTGTTGCACAAATGCGAAAAATATTTTTTGTATATAAAGGTTTATTATACCTGTAAAAACAGTTTTCTCAATTGCGAATTGTAAAATGTAAAAATGTTTTACAGTATTAATTATACCCTATAATTATATATAATAAATATTTTTCCACACTTGCGGGAGAAAAAATGCGAAAAAATAATTTTTATCTTAAGATACTATAAAATGTCTTTTACTTGTAAAGATTGTAATAAATTATTTCAATCTAAATATAATTTAGAAAGACATGCTAGTAGTTGTAAAGGACAACCTATTATAACAGATTTTAAATGCAATAGTTGCCTTAATTCATATTCATCAAAATGGAGTTTACAAAGACACGAAAAAACTTGTAAAATAAAGGATAAAAATAAAGATATTGAGTTATTAAAGCTTCAATTAGAAATAGAAAAGCTTAAGAATAAAAGTGTTATTAATAATACAAACAGTCATAATACTACCACAAACAACACCATAAACAATTTCTACGGGATGGAACCGCTTGACTTGTCACAGAAAAGATTCGATAGTATAGTTGAAGACAGGTATACTTATGATAATTATATAAAGTTAAGATTAGTGTCTGAGGTTATACTTAAGTTTTTTTCAAACGAGAAAGATGAGATCGTAGCACTCTTAACAGACTTTAATAGAATGAAATTAAAGTGTCTTAATGAAAACTTAGAAGTAGAAATACACGATCCAGAAAGCCTTGTAAATTTCTGTATGAAAAGCTCAATAATGAAATCTAAAGTTCTTGAATATATTGATAAAGCAAGT
>JACCDO010088196.1_pt1 | contig 25233 bp, 25 predicted proteins | sample 7446101 | NCBI WGS metagenome assembly JACCDO01 (sample SAMN15323440, study PRJNA562643) | freshwater metagenome | isolation source: river surface water | place: USA:Blue River Watershed | collected 2017-08-16 | reverse complement strand
ATTTTATATATTACTATAATTATGTATTTAAATATTATTTCTCAAATTTACACACTTTTTAACAAAAATTGTTAATGGTCACTTGAATAATTAAAAAATAGAAATATAAATTTGAAATTTATATTTAAAGTTATATCTAAAATATAGTAAATATGGATCAAGATACACGTGAAATAGAACGAATAACATTCGGTGTATATTCTGCCGAAGAAATTAAAAAAATGGCAGTGTGTAAAATAGACAGTTCTAAGCTTTGTAATAATGATAAAAACCCAGAATCAATGATAGGAACTGTTTATGATCCAAGAATGGGTACAATTGAAAACGGTACTAAGTGTGAGACCTGTTTGGAAAATGTGTGGTTTTGTAGCGGACATTTTGGATATATGGAGCTGAATGAGCCTATAATTCATCCGTTATTTTATAAAAATGTTGTAAGTTTTTTGAAATGTTTTTGTACTAAATGTTTTAAATTACTGATAACACAAGACCAACTTAATCTAAATAAATTAAATAAAATGAAAGGTAATTCTAGATTTAATAAAATTTTAGAAAGGCTTGAGAAGATTGATATGTGTAATCATTGTTCACAACCTCAACCTGACATTAAATATACCGCATCTGATAATACTATTTCAATGGTTTATAAACAAAAAGATAAAGGAAAAGTTAGTATTATTTATACAATTGATGAAATTAAAAAAACATTCGACAATGTAAGTGATAACGATGTCGAATTACTTGGATTCAATCCCAAACTTATTCATCCTAAAAATTTAATACTAACTGTATTTCCTATTATACCTCCATGTTGTAGACCTTACATTGTTACTGAAGGTAATATTTGTGACGATGATTTAACTCATCAACTTGTTGAAATAATTAAAGCTAATAATCATTTAGCACAAATTGAGGGTGGTCCGATGTCTGAAACTAAAAAACAAAAACATTTACAAAGCTTGAAATTTAGAATTAGCACATTTTATAATAATTCACAAGGGAGAGCTAAACACACTGGTAATAGTAGACCTATTAAAGGTCTTAAAGAAAGATTATCTAGCAAAGATGGTCTTATTCGAGCTAATTTAATGGGGAAACGTGTAGATGGAAGTGGTAGAACAGTTATAGGCCCAGATCCTACTTTAAAAATGGGACAATTAGCTTTCCCTCAAGAAATGGCAGATAATTTAACTATACCAGTCCAAGTTACAAAGTTTAATTATGATTTTTTATCAAATATAGTTAATTCTGGAAAAGCTAATTATGTTCTTAAAAACGGTGAAACAAGAATTAATTTAGAAAATGCTTTATTTTTTAAAGGCACCCGATTAATGCATGGTGATATAATTATAAGAACAGATAAAAATACTGGAATTGAACATGAAATTATTGTTAACAATGGTAAAGAATTACTTAAGCCTGGTGATAGACTTAAAAGAAATGGAGTATTTGTAAACGATTTAAAATATCCTGAAAAAAGAAATTATACTCTTACCATTGGTGATATTGTTGAAAGAAAATTAATGGACGGAGATATAGTATTGCTTAACAGACAGCCGACACTTCATGCAGGTTCTATGCTCGCTCAAGAAATTCTAGTTCGTCCTGGACGAACTTTGCGATTCAATTTAAGTATTGCAAAAAGTTTTAATGCAGACTTTGATAAACTATCCCACATGTCAAAAACAGAGAGCTTGAAAAGAGTGTTACTCTCTAGTTATATATTCATTTAAAGATTTGAATATATAGCGAAACACCTTATAATGACGGGAAGTCCCTTAGAGCCATAACTACCACTCTTATTTGGAAACTTATAAGAGGACCACGGGTAATGACCGTACACAAAGGTAATAACGTTATGGATTGGGTAATCCGCGCTTACTAAACCTAAGTCCGTTATGATTAGGATATGGTTTATGCTCAACGACCGCACGGGTGTTGGTAGATAATGATGGTCTAATCAACCTGAATCTGCTTAAGATACAGTCTAGTCCTTAAATGAAAATTTAAGGTGTAAACGGGGGACGAAATGAATGTACATGTGCCACAGTCATTAGAAGCACAGGCAGAATTAAGAATGTTGTCAGCTTCTAAGTATAAAATAATATCTGCTCAGGGTAGTAAACCAAATTATTGTATAGTACAAGATTCTTTATTGGCTGCTTATAGAATGACCTTAGGTTTTCAGAAAGTTAAAAAAGAAGATTTTTTTAATATATCTTTGAAACTAGATCATTTAACTTCACAACAAGTTTTAAATAAAATGCAACATATTAGAAGAATTTTAAAAGAAAAAGGTAAAAAAATACAATGTTTTACTGGAAAAGGATTAATATCATTAGTTTTTCCAGATGATCTGAATTATGAAAAAAAGAATAATGCTGATCCAAACGAACCAGTTGTTAAAATATATAGAGGTGTTCTTTACGAAGGAACTTTAGATAAAACTGTACTTGGCGCTACTCATAATTCTTTAATTCAAATTATTAATAAAGAATATGGATGTGATGAAGCAGCTAAATTTATAGATGGTGTACAGTTTGTAACAAATAATTGGCTTTTAATAGATGGTTTTAGTGTAGGATTAGAAGATTGTATGGTACAAGGTGAAGATAAAGTCAATGAAATAAATAATGTTATACAAAAATGTTTTATCGAAGCCGAAGGTATTAAAACGACTACAACACATCCTGGTATTAGAGAAGTCAGAATTACAGGTGCATTAAGTAAAGCAAAAGATCTTGGTTTAAAAATAGCCAAAGATGCCCTAAATGAAGATAATAATTTTTTATCAACTGTTAGATCTGGTGCAAAAGGAGATTGGTTTAACATCGCTCAAATAACAGGGTTATTATCACAACAAAATTTATTAGGTAAAAGAGTTGTTCCAGTTTTAAATAATGGTAAAAGAACATTGCATCATTATCCATTCGAAAATTTATCAATGGAAATGGAATATGAATCAAAAGGATTTATTGATTCTTCTTTTATTAAAGGATTGAATCCTAGACAATTTTATTTTCATTCAATGGCTGGAAGAGAAGGTGTTTGTGATACTGCTATGAATACAGCAAGTAGTGGTTATATTCAAAGAAGAATTATTAAATTAACTGAGGATATAAAAATAAACTATGATGGTACTGTTAGAGATGCTGTCGGATCTATATATCAACTATCATACGGAGAAGATGGTCTAAATCCTGAAAATACAATTAAAATTAACGGTAAACAAGAAGTATGTGATATAAATAGTATTATTTCAAAAATTAATATTAAACATGAATTATCTCTAAAAACTAAGAAAAAACCTTCAGATATTGATCAAATTGTATCTGGTATTTCAAACATAAAAATATAAATAAAAAATAAATTTGATTTTATACTGTAATATCATTTTATAAAAATAAAATGATATTTTTAACCATTAATTTTACTTTAGTTATAAGTATTGTACACATAATATGTAAAATTATTAGAATTAATGAACTAGCTTCGTGGTATTTGATTCATTCTTTTGGTAATTTATATATTTCTTTACTATGTATTAATCCAATTTACCAAGTATTAAAAGATCCTTTATTTGAATTATTTAATCCTACACCATATTACGATACTATGCTTGCAATATTTATCCTACATATATATCATATATTATTTTTTAAGTGCACTAAAGATGATATATTTCATCATTTAGTTTTTGTAGGTATAGGAACATTTACAATTTATGTATTTAATAATGGATATTATGCGGCTATCACTCACTTTTTTATTTGTGGTTTTCCAGGAGGTATTGATTATTTTATGCAATTTTTATATAAAAATGAGCTGATACTAAAATCAACTAGATTAAGATTTTCTGTATTTTTAAATGTATGGATTAGATCACCTGGTTTAATTTGTATGACTAACATGGCTATAATTAACTTTATATACAGTGATAAAACATATTTCGATATTATTGCCTTTATTTTACAAGTAATTTTAACATTAGGCAATGGACAAATGTATCTTAGAGATATTGTATATACAGCAGGCAAAAATTATATTTTTAATTAAGTGTTTTAAAGGTATATTTAAATATAATTATTATATATTTAAATGAATATTCTAATAAGATGTGATAGCAGTGATATAATTGGAACTGGACATGTTATGAGATGTTTAAATTTATGTGAAAATAACTCTGAAAATAACTATACTTTTGTATGTAAAAATTTTAAATTTAATATAATAAATAAAATCAAAGATAAAGGGTATAAATTACATATATTTGAATATACAATTGAACCAAAAATATCTAATTATAAAACATGGTTAGGAGATAATGATAATAAAGAGTATGACATACTTTCATCTATATTAAAATATAACAAGTATGATGAAATAATAATAGACCATTATGGTATAGATTATAATATAGAATCAAAATTAAAAATATATTGCAATGTTACTGTTATAACAGATTTATTTGAATATAAACATGACTGTGATAAATTAATTAATTATAATACAAATGATATTAAATCTTTAATAGATATATGTATTAATCCAAATACAATAATTAAATACGGAATAGAAAATATAATAATAAATAAAAAATTTCTAAATAAAAAGAAGACTTATTTTAGAGATAAAATTAAAAAAATATGTATAATGCTTGGTGGTTCTGACCCTAATAATTATACATTAAAGATAATTCAAACTATTATTGAATATACAATTATAAATGATATTACTATTTATATAATAATTGGGAAATCTAATAATAATATTAGTTCGATAAAACAGTTTGGAAAAGAATATAAGAATATTAATATTCTTTATGATTTAAATTATGACGAAATAATAAACATTTATTTAGATATAGATTTATGTATAGGATCTTTATCAATAACAACATATGAAAGATATTTTATGAATATACCTCAAATATGTATTAAAATTGCTAATAATCAAAACATATTAAATATTCCTGATAATATATTAATTGCTGAAAATACATCTGATATTTTAAATATGATGCAAAACTATATTAATAGATAATTTCATATATTTTTGCATTGTAGAATATAATATTAATAAAATAACTGGTGTCTGGTAGTGTATTACTTATTTTATTCCATGACGGTGTATAATTAATTTCATCTATATTACATATTATATCAAAATTATCATAAGAATAATTATCTATAACATTATTATTCTTATCAGTTAGTTGCATTTTTATATAACCATTATATTCAACACATATATTTAGTTTAAGATGTAGTTTGTCTTTTTTTTCATATATTAAAACTATATTAGCTTCATTATCTGAATCATTTGTAATATAAAAATATCTATTTTTTTCTATATAAAATATACCTAATTGTTTAGTTAAATTATTTTGAATATAAAAATATAATTTATCATTGTGAAATACAGGTTCATTTGTACATAAAAAATATTGTTCTAATATACCTTCATTTAATATATTTACATGAATTGGACCAATCAATATATAATTTATACAATCATGTGAATAATATAAATTGTAATATTCATATTTATCTACTGAATTATAAGAGTTATTTATCCGTTTCACATAAGGTAATATTGCTAAGTATATATTTTTAAACTTAAAAAAATTTGAATAATATATATTATACATAAATGGATTATCTTTAAAATTAACTATATTAAATTCAGACCAATTATATAAATTTTTTGATGTAGAGTATTGAATTGACCTTATACCCGTTCCAATATTAGCTCTTTGATATAAATAATACGTACTATCTGTATAATTATAAACAACTGATGTAAGTGAATCATATACACTTAAACCGTTTCTACATGAACTTAGACTATTATTATCAGTATTTCCATAATGACCATCGTATCTACCTTCTTTAATTCCAGATAAAATAGGTAAATTATTATTTTCACATGTTATTATGTTATCTTTATAAGTAAATAAATGTAAACCATTTGCATAATACGGACATTCTTTTAATGGATTATAAATTTGTCGATACCCTGGCATTTTTATTAAATAATTACTAGAATCTAAGAAATCTATGGTAGAATTATAGTTATCATAAATAATATTTTTTTTAAATATATCATAATTAGATTTACCTAAATGCTGACCTCCAATTATTTTAATATTATCATTAATATCTTTAAAAAAATACATGTTATTACCAGCACATCCTTTTTGAACTATGAAATCATCATTGAAATTAGGAATTAAAGGATTTAATATATCTATTTTAGATACTATATTATTTTCTGGTTCTAATATATTATCATCAATATATTTATAATAAATATAATTATCAACTCTATTTAAATAATAAATTTTTTTTTCAGTATTAATATGTGTTTCTTTCTTTAGTTTATTTGGTTCTAATTTAATATTATTACTAGATACTATATTTAACATTTTATTATATAATATGGAATTATTTAAATATTTAAATAATTCCATATTATATAATAATTAAAAATAATAAAGAGATATATAAGACTTGTTTTCATTCTATTTTGGTTCAAAAATATTGATTATTGTATCACATATATAGTCAATTTCATTATCTTTTAAAGTTGGAAATATGGGTAAAGTTAATATTTTTTTATAAACATCTTCTGCTATTGGACATAAACCTTCATTATAACCTAATGTTTTATAATATGGATGTAAGTATATAGGAAGATAATGTACATTAACCATAATATTATGTTCTTTTAGTTTTTTAAATACATCATCTCTATTATTATTTTTTAATTTTATTATATATATATGATATGCAGAATAATAGTTATTATCTAATATTTCAATGTATTTTTCATAATTTTTAAAAAATGAACTGTATTTTTTAGCAATATAGTTTCTTTTTTGTATAAAATTATCAATGTGTTTTAATTGTGAAATACCTAATGCACATAAAACATCAGGTATTCTATAATTAAAACCTAATGAACACATTTCATAATAATGAGAATCTCTATTTTTAAAATCTTTTGTTATACCATGAGTTCTAAATTGTTTACCTCGTTCATAAAAAATTTTATTATTTGTTACTAACATTCCACCTTCACATGTTGTTATATTTTTAACTGGGTGAAATGAAAAACAAGTAATATCGGCATATGAACCAACCTTTTTTTCTTTATATATAGCACCTAATGAATGTGCAGCATCTTGTATTATATATAATTTATATTTGTTAGCTATTTCTTTTATTTTATCATAATCACATGGATTTCCACACATATCAACCATAATTATTGCTTTTGTTTTTTTTGTTATAAGTTTTTCTATTTTAGTATAATCTAAACATAAAGTATTTGATAGTATATCACAAAAGACAGGTTTTCCTCTTTGATATAATATACAATTAGCTGATGCAACAAAAGATATTGCAGGAACTATTACTTCATCGTCAGGTTGTAAATTAATTGCAAACATTGCTAAGTGTAATGCTGCTGTTCCACTATTAACAGCTATCCCATAACTTGCATTAACATAATTACATATTTGAGATTCAAATTCATCAATATATTTACCACACGTTAACATATTATTTTCTTCTAAAACTTTTAAAACACTATCAATATCTTCTTTATAAATTGTTTGTTTACCATACGGAATCATTTAATATTTAAATATTTATTACATATATTTAAATATATTTAATTTACAAAATGATTACTAATTATTATAATAATAATTTATACAATATATATTAAAGTATAATTTTATGTTTGTTTTTCCCATTGAATTACACTAGAACACGTATTCATACTACCTATAGAAAAACAATCTGGATTTACATATGTTATTTTTATTTTATTATTGTTTGAAAGATCTGATAAAATAGTGTTTAAATTTTGATTATACTCGGCTTTACCTGTAAATTGTTTATTACCGTGTATTTGAAATCCTACAGGTTCTATATGAGTAAATTTTAAAGATATTATGTCATCTATATTGAGAAAATCGTAAAATAATTGTTTATCTAAAAGGGTTATTTGTTCTATCGAATGACTTGTGTATACACATATATTTTTGTATTTTTTATTTTTAATTAATTTAATTAAATCATGCCAATCATAATAATTAAAATACGTATTTACTATAGGAATATTATAATGTTTTGAAATAACAGAACATATTTCTCTACCAGAATTAGTGACTTCGCTCATTATTAAATCAATGTTTTTAATATTTTTATTCATATATAAAGCGAACAAATTACGTCCCCAACCTGCACCTAATTCAATAATAACTTCTGTATTATCATCTATCTGATTTGATATTGTATCATAAATAAATGATTTTTTTTCTAAACTTGCATCATAAAGTGATACAGATTTATATATATTATCTTTAAAAATAGGTAAATAAATATTTTTTGCCTGATCTTTAGTTCTAAATTGTTCAGGTGATAACAAATCCCAAAAATTTAGGGTATGATACATATCTTCTAAATTAAAATTATTTAAATTATTTTTAATAAAATCATGTAATTTTCCCCAATATTTTTCATATAATTCTAAAGTATAATTTTTATCTATTTTATTATATAAAAATTTTTATTTAAATAGTATTATAGACAAATTATGGAATAGATTCCACAAATATGTATAAATAGTTCTTATGATTTCAAATATAAAATAATATCTTTTATTTTAATTTCGTATATATTATTAAATTTTTTAGATAGTGTTTCAATTATGTTATTTTTATCTTTTAGTTTATGATAACTACCTTCATTTATATCTTGTTTTATTCTTGGGCAATTATTTTTTATTATATTATAAAAATTAGTTATAAATAATTGTTGTATTTCATTATTTAAAAATATATATGTTGAAGAAAGTGTTTCTGTATTATAATCAAAATAAAATTCTTTTTGATATATAATATCTCCTGTATCTATTCCTTCATTAATATAATGTATTGATATACCTTTTTTAGTATTATCTAAAAAACTCCATAAATTTGGATCTGCACCTCTATTCCATGGTAACAGTGATATATGTAAGTTTATTATTATTATATTTAAATTAATAATATCCTTTTTAATAATATACCTATATCTATAACTTATAATAATAGTAATATTATTATTAATAACATAATCAGAAGTTATTTTATCATTATTAAATATATATTTAATATTTTCTTTATCAAAATAATTTGTAATATCGCATCTTTCAAACCCTAAAAATAATATCATTTAAATATAAAGATTTTATATTTAAATATGAAAATAAATAATACAGAAATCGGAATAAATTATCCAACATATTTTATTGCAGAATTATCTGCAAATCATAATCAAGACATAAATGTTGCTTTAAAACTAGTTGAAGAAGCTGCAAAAGCTGGAGCTAATGCAATTAAATTACAAACTTACACTCCTGATACAATCACTATTGATTGTAAGACAGATTTATTTAAAATAAAAGGAACACATTTATGGGATGATCAATATTTATATGATCTTTACAAAAAAGCTTATACTCCTTGGGAATGGCATAAAATATTATTTGATAAAGCGAAAGAATTGAATTTAGACTATTTTTCATCTCCATTTGATATAACTTCTGTAGATTTTTTAGAATCTTTAGATGTTCCATGTTATAAAATTGCATCATGTGAAATAACTGATCATATATTATTAAAAAAAGTTGCCGAAACTGGTAAACCTGTTATAATTTCTTCTGGTATGGCTACAGTTGGAGAACTTGAAGAAGCTATTAATATACTTAGAAATAATGGTTGTAAGGAAATATGTATGTTAAAGTGTACTGCAGAATATCCTGCAAAACCAGAAGATGCAAATCTTATAACAATTAAAAACATGATTGATACTTTTAATGTAATAGGTGGATTATCTGATCATACTTTAGGTATTGAAGTTCCAATAGCTGCTGTTTGTGTTGGTGCTAAAGTAGTAGAAAAACATTTTATATTAAATAGAAATTCTGAGTCTCCTGATGATGCTTTTTCTTTAACACCTGAAGAATTTAAAAATATGGTTAATTCTATAAGAATTGTTGAAAAAACATTTGGAAAAGTTACATATGGAGGTGTAAAAGGTGAAGAAAGTATGAAAAAATTTAGACGTTCTTTATTTTTTATAAAAGATATGAAAGAAGGTGATATTATAGATGAATCATGTGTAAAATCAATAAGACCTGGATATGGTTTACATACCAAATATTATGATAGTGTTTTGGGTAAAAAAGTTTCTAAAGATGTTTTTAAAGGTACTCCAACAACTTTTAACAATATTATTTTTTAAAACCTAAACTATATAAAACACTATCTTTTAAATAAACCTTAAGTTTAATATTTAAAGTATCTTTAATATCTAAAATATGTTTCCATATAATATTTTTCTCAAACAAATTACCACTCATATTTTCACTTTCATTTATTAGATTATCATCTACATCATACATTTGTATCATTATAAAACCATTATCATCATTACTTTTAAAATTTAAATAAATATCTATTGAATTTATTTCAAAAAATCCAAAAGTTATAAAACCATATTCTTTACATTCTATAGATTGAATTCTATTTAATTCAAAAGAATAACATGCTAAATTACTATTATATATATCATAACAATTAGTTCTTACATATATATAAAAATTATTATTAATGTCAATAATTCCATTTTGTATCATATACGGTGTGTCTATATCATCACATATATTAAAATCTAGAATTTTCCAATCAAAACCATCTTTTGAATAACATAATAATCCTTTTTTATGAAAATTAGATTGTATATGAGATGTAGGAAATCCAATATAATATTTTGAATTTGGATAAGGTTTAAAATTCGATGTATATATTTCACCTTCATAATCTATAGTTATATTTTTGAATTTTTCAAAATTTAATAAATCTGAACTAAGGGTTGTGTATTGTATAAATCTTCTATCATTTTTATTATCTCTTAAATATATTTTATAATGATTACAATTATAATCATAAAAAATTATGTTATGTGAATCAAAATGATTAGGATGTTTCCAATTAGGAAATATATCATTTTCTGTTATTTTATTTATAACAGACCATTCATTATTAATATTTTTAAGTATTAATAAATCTTTACTTGTAAATGCTGTACCACCTATACCATATAGTTCATTATTATTTTCAGTAACACAAAAATTATGAGAAGTTCCATTTGTAAATAATATGTTAGAATTATTATTTAATATTGGTTTATTAAAATTTAACCCATCATCGCTTTCAGCATAACATGTATTTTCTAAACCTATACAATTTTCAGATGGTACATAAAAATTAGGTATATTAAGAGACCTATAAAATATTTTAATTTTTTTATCATGTTTTATTATAGAATAGTAATTATCACCAATTCCTTCATGGAATTCGGTTTTGTTTAGCACTATTTTTTTAAATGTTGGTTTATTTATTTTAATACTTATGTTATTACTTTTTTCTAATATTAGATTTTTATCAAATAAAGGTTCGATTATCATTTAATTATAAATGATAATTTATTTTAAATCATTTATTGAAAATCTTTAATCAAATAACTTAATTTTTCATTTTCAATTAAAGTATTTTTACCTGAAGAATATTCATTATCTTTCATGTATATTTTACCATATTGATTATAATCTTTATTCAAATTAATTTCTGGCATAACCACAAAATAAGTATCTAATTCAATAGTACGATAAGATTCATTGTTAGAAATCATTAATTCATCTATTTTTTCACCTGGTCTTATACCTATATATTTAATATTACGTGTATTATCTATACTTTTCGCTAACTGTACAATATTATAGCTTGGAAGTTTTGGAACAAAAATTTCTCCACCTTTCATAATACTAGCTGAATTAAGAACGAAATATATAGCTTCATTTAGCGTTAATGTAAAACGTGTCATTTTCTTATCAGTTATAGTAAAATCTTCATTATTATTTTTTTGTTTTAAAAATAAAGGTAATACTGAACCTCTAGATCCAAATACATTTCCATATCTTAAAACTGAAAAAATAGGACCATCATCTCCTGACATCATATTTCCATAAATAATGAGTTTTTCCAAACATAATTTAGTTGCACCATATAAGTTTATAGGATTTACACACTTATCTGTTGATACTCCTATAACTTTTTTAATTTTATTTATAATTGATACTTTAATTATATTTTCTGTACCATAAATATTAGTTTTTATAGCTTCTAATGGATTATATTCTATAGTATCAACTTGTTTCATAGCAGCTGCATGAAAAAGAACATCAACATTTCTTGTTGCCATGTGTAATCTTTCATAATCTCTTATATCTCCAACAAAATATCTAATACATGGATATTTATTTTCAGGAAATTTTTGTTTCATTAAATATTGTTTAAATTCATCTCTAGAATAAATAATAATTTTTTTAGGTTTAAAATTAAGTAAAATAATTTCTGTTAATTTATTACCAAAAGATCCAGTTCCTCCAGTTATAAATATTACTTTATCGTTAATGAGGTCTTTTACACTATCAATAATATTTTTTATCATTTTATATTATTAATTTATGTTTTTATATATTAATTTATAAAAACATAAATTAATATAAAATGAAAGTAGTATTAATAATTCAAGCTCGTTGTGGATCATCAAGATTACCGAATAAAATATTTCTTAAATTAAATAATAATGAAATATTAAAAGTTGTACATGATAGATGTAAAATTAGTGAAAAAATAGATAAAATAGTTATTGCAACTTCAACAAATAAGGAAGATGATATAATATACGATTTTTGTAATAAACATGATATAGATTGTTATAGAGGAGATGAAAGAGATTTAATAAAAAGATATTATTATTTATGTAAACTATTGAATCCTAATATTATAATTAGAGTTACTTCCGATTGTCCTTATATAGATTATAAAATAATTGATGATATGATTGATATTTTCCAGAATTCTAATTTAGATTATATTTATAATACAGATGATAATAAAGATGAAATTCAACCTGAAGGTTCTGACGTAGAAATATTTAAATTTTCAGTATTAGAATATTTAATGGTTAATGAAAAACATATGAGAGAACATGCAACAGGAGTAATAAAATTAAAACCTCATTATTTTAATATATTTAATACTCATAAATATAAGATTAATAAAATTAATACTATAAATAGTTTAAATGGAATAAAATTAAGTATAGATAATAATACAGATTATTTAATAGCTAATTTTATTTTTAATTATTTTAAAGATTTAAATTATTTTTCATTTGAAGAAATATTGAAATTTATTGATAAAAACTATGAAGAATATTTGTTACTAAATAATACTAAAAATAACATGAACTCAGGTCAAAAACTTTATGAACGTGCAAAACAAATAATTCCAGGTGGAACACAATTATTATCAAAACGCCCTGAAATGTTTTTACCTGATCTTTGGCCATCATATTATTCAAAAGTTGAAGGTATAGAAATAACTGATTTAGATGGTAATAAATATCTAGATATGGGAATTAATGGTGTTGGAACATGTATTTTAGGTGCTAATAATAAAAATGTGAATGATAAAGTGATAGAATGTATTAATAGAGGTAATATGTCTACGTTAAATCATATTAATGAAGTATTATTGACAGAAAAACTTTTAGAATTACATCCTTGGGCAGAAATGGCTAGATATACAAGATCTTCTGGTGAAGCATGTGCAGTAGCTATACGTATTGCTAGATCATATATAAATAAAGATAAAATAGCATTTTGTGGATATCATGGATGGCATGATTGGTATTTAGCAGCAAACATAAATAAAAATAGTCTTGATAATCACTTATTAAAAGGATTAAGTTCATCAGGTGTTCCTTTAGGGTTGGAAAATACAATATATCCATTTACATATAATAATATTGAAGAACTAGAAAATATTTTAAAAAATAATGATATAGGAATAATTATATTAGAACCAATAAGAAATATATTACCATGTGATGGTTTTTTAGAAAAGGTAAGAGAGCTTGCAAATACTTATAATTGTATTTTAATTTTTGATGAAGTTACGTCTGGTTTTAGATATTCAATAGGTGGAATACATATGGAATATAAAATTATTCCTGATATAGTAATTTTTGGAAAAGCTATATCAAATGGTTATCCTCTAGGGGTAATATTAGGTAAAAAATTTGTAATGAATAGTGCTCAAAATACTTTTATATCATCAACTTTTTGGACAGAAGGTATAGGATTTACAGCAGCATTAGCTACAATAAATACAATGATAAATACTAATTCTCATATATATATTAAAAATTTATGTAAATACTATGAAAAAAATTTATCTGAAATTATAAGTAAGTATAAAATTAACGCAAAAATTACAAGTATAAATGGTATTAATAGTATCATATTTAATTATGAAAATTCTTTAGCTATAAAAACTTTATTTATACAAGAAATGCTTAATAAAGGTTATATTACAACATTATCATTATATATGACATGCTTTCATACAAAAGAAAATTTAAATGAATATTTAAAGTATATAGATGAGTTCTTTGATAAATATAAATATGATATAGAGAATAATTTAATTAATAAACATTTAAAAGGTCCTATTGTACATTCAGGATTTAAAAGGTTGAATTAGTTTAGTAAAAAATGAATAAGGTAAAATTTTTAGAAAATGAAGGTAATAACTATTTTAAAAGGAATCAAACACATTTAGGAAATAGTGAAACTGATATAATATTAAAAAAAATAGATATTGAAAAACATAATAATAAGATTATTTTAGAAATTGGCTGTTCAAATGGATGGAGATTAAATGAATTAAATAAAAAGAACACAAATAACACATATATTGGTTTAGAACCTTCTTTGGAAGCAATAAATGATGGAAAGAAAAAATTTAAAGATATCAATTTTATACATGGTACTATGGATAAAATTGAATTAGATGATTCTAGTTGTGATATCATTTTAATACCATTTGTTTTAATGTATATAGATAGAAAACTATTATTTAAATGTATATATGAAATAGACAGAGTTTTAAAAGACAAAGGAATATTAATAATTACTGATTTTTATCCAAATTTTCAATGTAAAAATATATATAAACATTTAGATGAAACTTATATTTATAAACAATCATATTTTAATATATTTATTAGTTCATGTAATTATTTTTTATATAATTTGGAATGTTTTACACATAATACTAGTTTAGAAAACTATTATCAAAATACATGTTTTTATTCAGAATTACATAAGGATCTTGAAAATATATTTTAATCGAACTTCCATTTACTTGGATTAGTTATCAAAGGATTAATATTCTTTTGATAATTTTGTATATATAATAGTTGGTTATCATCAAGAATAGTATTTTTAATATATATATCAACATTATCTTCTAGTTGTTTTAAGCTATCTATACCTATTATTATTTTATCAATCCATTTTATACTTTTGATATAAACAAAAGGTAATTCATTTCTTTTTATACCAATTTTTCTACAAATATCTTCAATAATTTTTTCTAAATTATCAAAATCATCTATCGATATATTTTTAGGATATATTAATGGTTTTTGTAATAATATACCTTGTAAAAATATACTCCTAGCATGAATCTCAATTGTATTTCGTCTCTTTTCTATTTTGTCTAAAAATACCTTATTGTTCCATTGATAATCTATAAAGTTGCATGGAAGTTGTATAATATCTATGTTTAAATCATCTAAAACATTAATAGCTTCATCTACAGTATATATTGATATACCTATTTTTTTGATTAAACCTTGATTTTTAAATTTCAATAATATATCTATTATATTTTTAGTATTATCTATATAATCTTTAAAAGAATGAATCATAAAACAATATATATTATTTAGTTTAGTAATAGACTTGTTTATTATTTCGTATACATTATTATTACCAAATTTTGCTTTAGTTATGATATTTAATTTATAATTATCATTATATGTAGATAATATATTTTCAGCATCTCCATAATCTTGAGCTGTATCAAAGTATAATATATCATTATTAATACAATATTTCACTATTTTATCGATTTCTGATATTAATATTTTACCACTATTATTATTTATACCATAATCAAGTCCAAATTGAGCAGTTCCAACTATAATCATTTACTTATATATAAAAGTACTTTTTAGATTATAATTTTATACTTTAAAAACGTATAAAATTATCAAAATTATCTATTTTAATCGTCATCGTAATATTCTTCCTCTTCCTCAACTTCTTCCTCTTCCATTTCATCATCATCCATTTCTTCTTCAGCTTCTTCTTCAAATTCCTCTTCTACAAATTCATCATCATCTTTATCTTCATTTTTATCTTCGTCTTCTTTATCTTCTAGTTCATCAATATCAATATCAGCATTATTTTTATTTGAATCTAAATTTTCAGGAATTTCATATGAAAATTTATATTTATTACAAATATCAATATCCTCTTTGGTTAAACTACTTATAGTACCATCATGATTTTGTTTTCCCAATACTTTTTTATTTTTATTATTAAACACAAAAGATGTTTCAGAATGTTCATAATTACCAAACTTATTTCTACTTATAGAAATAGTTGGTAATTTAGATACTAATTTTTTAATAATTTCTGGTTCACTTGAAGTTATTTTTACATTCTTATCACTCTTATCATTCTTACTTGATACACACCCTCCATTTAATAATCTTTCAATTAACTCATTTTTTGTACCACTAACCTTTATACCCTTTCCTTTGCAAATTTCAATTAACTCGGCTTTATTCATCTTGGAATATTCTGAATTACTTTCGTTACTATTTTCTACTTTTTTAGAACATTTTACTTTCTTAAAGTCTTCACTACCCCATAAATCTTTTAATTCTTGTTCATCTAAATTATACTTTTCGGAAATATTTGATATAAACTTGTTAATAGTATCGGTAATTGTTTTAGCTACTTGTTGAGATAATGACATATTTTATTTTATTCACTTTTATTACTTTTTAAATATCAATTTTAAAAAAAAATATTTATTTAAGTCATTTATTAGTTTTAAAAACTTTTTTATACTGTTTAACAATTATTACGTATATAAAGAAACATTAATTAGAATTAAATAGATACTCATTTATAATGAAAATAATAACAGTAGCAACTGAAAGTAATGGATATTTTTATTCATTACAAGAATCAGCAACAAAATTTAATTATGAATTAATAGTTTTAGGTTATGGTGAAAAATGGAAAGGTTTTGGATGGAGAGTTAACCTTATTATTGATTATATAAAAACATTACCTAAAAATGAAATAATTTTAATGGTTGATGCATACGATGTTATAATATTAAGAGATTCAAATGAACTTAAAGAAGAATTTATCAAATTAAATGTTAAATTTTTATGTGGAGCGTTTAGAAAATTAGATGGTTTATTAGGACTTTGTCAGGAAATAGAATTTGGAAAGACAAAAAATAATATACCACCACCTTATAATAATTTATGTGCTGGAACTTGGATATCTACTGTTGAATATGCTATTTCTATATATGATAATTTATACATAGAAAATAATAAAGATGATCAAGTCCTTTTAAATCAAATTTATGATAATGATAATAATTTAATTACACCAGATTATAATTTTAACATTTTTTGTACAGTGTTTCCAACTTTATTAACAAGACAAATCAGATCTGATGATCAAATATTAATAACAAATAAAAAATTATATTGTGGTGTAACTAAAACTTATCCTTTTATAATTCATGGTGTTGGAAACACAGATCTAACGAATATTCTCAATAAATTAGATTTTAATAACACTAATAATTATACACCTTTCATATATATTTCAAAAAAAATGTTTTACCATTTAAAATTAATTATAGTTACTTTTTTTAAACTATTTTTCAATTAGTTTTTAAAATATTTTTCAGCAATTTCTTTTTTACAAAAAAGACTGCTTCCACCTCTAATATTTTCTTGAAAAATTTTTACATAATTCGTATTTTTTTCTAATTCACGGTGTACAAACCAATTTTTATAAGCATTAATATCATCTAAAAAATATGCATCACAATTTGGTAATTCATTAAACTCTGCATTTGAAGAAAATTCTCCAGAATCTAAAATAACAAAACAAAATTTATCAATATTAAAATTATTTTTTATCAGTTGAATACCATTCTCATTTAAACCATTATTTTTAGAATATTCTATATCATCTCTTAACCATTTTAAAACCATGTCTACATTACCACCATGAACACCTGTTTTTATAATAAAATTTTTAACTTCTTCTTCTGATGGTAATTTATCTATAGTAACACTGGATGTATTATAAGGAATATAATAAGGACATATTTGAAATTTATTTTTTAAAAAATTATATCTATTTTTACTTAATTCAATGCTTATAAATTTTACATTTTTATTATTAGATTCGTTTATACCTTTAATAACTGCTTCAGTAGATCCCCCACCTCCACCCCCTATTTCAAGTATATATTTAACTGGTACTTTTTTAATATAATTTTGTATAATATAATAAGAACGAGTATATTCATTTATTTCAGGATCCATTAAAACATCTAATGTAGTCATATTTTACTAAAAAAACATGAATGTTTAAATTAAAATAATAAATTAATGTTAATCCTAATAGAAAATTATAAGTTTATAATAAAATAATTTTATATAATAAAGATGATATGCAATTTTACATGTGCTTTAGCAATAATTTTTTTTATTGCAACAATATTTACAAATGTAATGGCTTATTCTAATAATACTATAACTAAATATAAAGAACAACTTCCTGACGAATTAAAAGACTTATATGAACGTATTACAAATGAAAGATGGGGTATATATTGGGGTGGTTTTGCAATAGGATTTATTTTATCTTTAATGATAATACTCTATAATTATATTTATAATAAAAATAAATTACAAACTTCAACAATAGTTTGTATTGTTATGGCAACAATGTTTATTGTCAACTATTTATTTTACACTTTATATCCCAAATCTAATTGGATGCTTGATAATATAAAAACACCTGAACAAACTAAAGCTTGGTTAGATTTATATAAAAATATGAAAACATACTATCATTTTGGACTACTATTAGGAATAATAGCTGTTTCTTTTTTTGCTTTAGCATTTAAATGTTAAAATTTATTTTTATTTTTATTAAATAAAAATGGAACTAAAAAAAATATTTATTTGGGTATCTCTAGCTGTTTTAGTTTTAGGAGCTGTTATTTCAAGCATTTATGTGTATAATTTAAATAAATCTAAAACAAACGCAGAAACACAACAACAAAAAATATATAATCTTTTATTAAACGTTGTATCTGAATCAAGTCCAGGAAATTTAGATATAATAAAGAATAGTCCTTTAAATGATGAAATTATAAATACATCTAAAATTATTAATGAACAAATAATTAAAAGTACTAATAAAACTAATTTAACTGAACAAGAATTACAGACTGCTTTTAGATCAAATATGATAAATTCTAAAATTAGTGTATATATATATTTAATTTTCAATAATATTAATCAATTTAAAACTTGTGATTTAAATACAGTTATTAAAGTTATGTTTGAAACTATTCCTAACTCTTATGTTACACCTAGCGAATTCGATGATTATGAAAATTTGAACATGGCTTTAATAAAAAGAGACTTTGAGAGTATAACAAATTATGTATGTAACCCTATAAAATGTGGTGACAATATCTGTTTACAAAATCAAAAATGTTGTAATGGTGAATGTGTAAATACACAAATTGATCCTAAAAATTGTGCATCATGTGGAAATGTATGTGAAGAAGGTATGATATGTTGTAATGGTGAATGTGTAAATACACAAAATGATAGTAGAAATTGTGGTCAATGTGGATTAAGATGCCTAGGAGGAAGAGGACGTAATTCACTAATATGTTGTAATGGTCAATGTATGGATTTACAGACGTTTCAAAGAGATCCTAATAATTGTGGATCATGTGGAAATGTATGTGATGAAGGTTTGACATGTTGTAATGGTGAATGTAAGGATCCATTGACATATAACACAGATAATAGTAATTGTGGATCATGTGGATTTGCATGTGAAGAAGGTTGGACATGCTGCAATGGTCAATGTAAAAATTTACAAGTTAACAATAATAATTGTGGTGAATGTGGAAATGTATGTGATTCTAGTGAATCATGCTGTAATGGTAGATGTAATAACCTGGATCAAATGACACAAATATTACAAAATGACGATAATAATTGTGGACAATGTGGAAATAAATGTCAACCAATATACGAAAAATGTTGTGGAGGTGTATGCATGCGTGTAAATGTAGCTGAAAGGTGTGGTTCATGTGATAATGTATGTGATGCAGGTTTAGAGTGTAATTTATACGAAGGTACTAATGAATTTACATGTGGACCTCCATTGGGTTAAAATTAAAATGAATTTTTTAAAAATAAGTTTTAAATATTTATTGTAAATATTTAAAATGAATGATAGTAAAAACATAGAAATAATAATTAAAAAAATATCTAAATATAATGATGAAAAACTAAAAGAATATTTATACAGCGAAAAGTTAGATATACTTCATACCATTAAAAATTATGTTGATGATATATATTATAATACGGGTAATTATACTTATTTAACTGATGAACAATATGATATTTTGAAGGAAATTATAAAGGAAAGAGATCCTTATTATAAAATGCCAGTTGGTGCAAAAATTAGAACAGGAGAAAATCGTGTTAAATTACCTTACTGGTTGGGTTCAATGGATAAGATTAAAGCAGACGATATAAATGAAATAGCAAAATGGATACGTAAAAATTATCATAATGAATACATAGTGGAAAATAAATTAGATGGAGTATCTTGTTTATTAATGAATATTAATAATGAAATTAAATTGTATACACGTGGTGATGGATATATAGGTTCAGATATATCTTATTTAGCTAAATATATTAATAATATACCAAAAAATATATTTGGAAATATAAATATAAGAGGAGAATTAATTATTAAAAAAGATATTTTTGAAAATAAGTATAAAACTAAATATGCAAATCCTCGTAATATGGTTTCAGGTTTAGTTGGATCAAAGACATTAAGAGAAGGAATAAATGATGTTGATTTTGTGGCATATGAAATAATTAATGATGGATTAATGATTAAACCATCTACACAATTAGAAAAATTATCAGAAATAGGATTTCAGGTTGTTGAGAATCAAATAATATATAAATTAACAATTGAAAAATTAATCGAGATATTAACTTACAATAAAGTTGAATCAGCTTATGAAATAGATGGATTAATAATACAACCTAATAAAGAATATTATAGGAATATTTCAGATAATCCAGAATATGCGTTTGCATTTAAAATGAGAATGGATACTAATTTAATTAATGCGGAAGTAGAAGAAGTTGAATGGAATGTTAGTAAATGGGGTATTATAAAACCGAGAATAAGAATAAAGCCTATATCATTAGGAGGAGTAACTATAACATACACAACAGGTTTTAATGCTAAATATATATATGATAATAAAATTCAAAAAGGTGCTATAATACAGATTACAAGATCAGGAGATGTAATACCACATATTGTAAAAATAATTAAGCATGGATCTGAACCTGAAATGCCAGATATTCCATATGAATGGAATGAGACTGGTGTTGATATAGTAACATATTATGAAAGTGATAATATGTGTATTAAATTATTAACATCTTTTTTTGCTCAAATGGGTGTGAAACATGTAAGTGAAGCTACTGTATCTAAATTATACAATAACGGATATAATACATTATTAAAGATAGTTTCAGCATCAAAGGATGACTTAACAAATATTGAATCATTTGGTGAAAAAAGTGCTGAAAGGATATATAATAACATTCATAATAATTTGCAAAATATAACTTTATCTTCTTTACTAAGTGCATCTAGTATTTTTGGGTTTGGTTTAGGACATAAAAAAATAGATTTGTTATTAAATAATATTCCCGACTTATTATCTAAATATAAAACACTTTCAGAAAATGAATTAATTGAATTGATAGTTAATTTAGAAGGCTTTTCTTATAAAACAGCTATAAAAATAGTTCAAAATGTTAAATGGGCTGACAAATTAATAGTATCTTTAAGTCCTTATGTTACGTATAAAAAAATAGAAAAAATTTCTGAATCATTAAAGAATAAGAAATTTGTTTTTTCTGGATTTAGAGACAAAAATTTAGAAAATGAAATAATAAAAAGAGGAGGAAAAATTACAACATCGGTTTCAAGTAATACTTCTGGTTTAATAGTTATTGATAAAGAAAGTTCATCTAGTAAAATTAAAAAAGCTGAAGAATTTAATATTCCAGTATATTTAAAAGAAGAATTTATTTCTAATTTTATAAACTAAAACAAAGGTTAATTTATAATACATATTATAAATTATAATATTTTAAATTGTACTTCTTCTTATTTTTAAGATCATCTGTTATAAACCATAATTTTCTTTTAAAATATACGGGATTCTGTAAAGGTTTTTTATATGTTAAATAATTATTTTTGCGTTTATTATAGTTTAATAAACAAATTATTTGATGATATAAAATTGAAAACATTTTTAGTATATTATTTATTTTTCATTATTTAAATAAATAATGAAAAAAAATACATTTAATAATGTAGTTGTTCCAGTAGACTCAAACCTATCTAAAGAAAATAAAGAAGATAAAGAAGATAAATTACATAAACAAAAAGTTGATGATACTAAAAAAGAAAAAATAGATACTTTTTTACACCCAAAATACAATTTAAATACCAAATTATTTTCACAAAATATTTAGAAAGTTATTATAAGTTCTGTACAATCTGTAACTGTTTCATACTTTGTAATTTGAATATTAAAAGTTGAAGTATAAAACCTTTTATCTTTCATAATTTTATCAATAAAATTTTCTATAGTCTGATTTACATTTGGACAAACTCCAAAATTTGCAATATCTAGAAAAGAAGTTGTTAAAATAATTTTAAATGTAGTCCTACCTTTATCTGAAAAATGATCCATATTTTCGATAATTTCTTGAACTAAAAGTTCATATCTATTATCTTCGATTATCTTTCTATTTTTAATAGCTTTATTTCTAAAGCTTTCAGAATAGTTAAAATCACTATCTATATATTTATCTATTAATATTTTATCATAAATTGTATATATTTCTTCTAGCCAATAACATTTTTTTTTTAATAGACTCGCGTTTTTTGTAACAAATACTATATTTTTTGAAAAAGAAATAGACTCCATAGACTCAATAGTAACATCATAATCATACACTAAACCAACCTTAAGATTTTTTGATAACTCATTAATATGTAAAATCAATTCATGATCATAACGAGATTGAATGATTAAAATTTCATTTCTATAATCCTTATTAAATAAAAAATTCATAAGGTGTGATAGGGTATATTCACTATCAATATATTTTTGTGCAATTTTTAAAGTATTACTGTAACTCATAGTGTACTTTTTAATAATACACAAACATATTATTAAAAATCATTTTTAATTTAAACTCCTCTTTAGACCTTCCTTATATTATTATGAAATCATTATCATCCTTATCATCATCTTCAATTAAAATTGTTTGATATTTTATTTTATAAAAATCATCTAATTGTATTTTGAAACTTTCGTTTGGATCAACAATTTCTCTTCGACTTTTAGTATATTTTATTACATTACCTACATCCATACCAAATGTATGTATTATATAAGCACATACTATTGCAGCACTTCTAGATCTACCCGCAATACAATGAACTAATACTTTTCCGTTATTATCTAATGCATCATCTATAAACTTAATAGCCGTATAGAAATTATTAAATAACTCTGTATTTACTGTATCAAGTGCATTTATAACTAAATAATTAAAATCGTTAGGATATGGTGGTTCAAAACCTGCTATAACAGATATAATATGAGTAATGCCTTTGTCTTTAAGAGTATTATAATCAAATGATGAATCAATGCACCCTAAATATAAACCATCAATTATTTCATTTGCTTCAAATTTATTATTATCTTTGTTAATATACTTTAATAAACTTTGTATTTTATAATATAAATAAAATGTATAATATAAGACACTATTATCGTTTGTATCTGTTTCTTCAATTAATATGGTCATGTGGTTGTAAATATATTTAAATCAATATTAAAAAAAAATAAATTAATCGGATTTCACCTAAAAAATCAAACATTATTATTTAAATTTTTATTTAAATAATACTTTATAATATAGTGTAAAAATGGATAATACTATTTTATACTATTTTTCTGGCTTTTATTAACATAATTGCTAATTTGCATAAATATGGAATATGTAAAATACTTAATGACCCTATAAAATCCCTTGAACCATGTCTTAATATTCCAATAGATGGTTCTTTATAACACTTTTTAAATGCAATCATTTTTAATAAAATTGTATCCCATTTTAATAACAGTTGTGCTTCTTCTTCATCATTATCTTTGGTTAAAACAACTATATTTGTAAGTTTAAATTTTGTTTTAGAAATATTCTTTTTAATTATTCTTAATTTCATTAAAGATATTATGACTTGAATAAAAAAATAAGCTAATAATTGTCTATCGTTTTCTATATATTTAGATACTATATCATTAGGACTTTTTACTTTATTATTGAAAAAATCTTTTATTAACATGTAATATAGCTTGCATCTATAAGATGTTCCATCATTTACTTTTGTTATATCATTAAAAGTTACTTTCTTTTTATTTCTATTAATAGTGTTTATCCATATATTATCCATATCCTTAATATCCATTGATATATATATATCGGTAAAATAGGACATAATACCAAATAAAAAATCAAATTTAATCATATTCTTAAAAATTATAATTTTCATTTATAAGTCTATTATCATAAATTACTTTAATATTATATAATAACTTTCTTTCATTATTTAAAATTGTATTTAGGTTATTTTGAATAATATAGAAATTAAGAGTTACTATAAGCCAATGTAACTCATTAGTAGTAAAATCGTCTATATTAAATAATTCACTATTCATTTCATATTTTAATTTACATATTATATCAATTATTTCTAATATATCCTCATTTTGAATAT
>JACCDO011547110.1_pt1 | contig 25242 bp, 14 predicted proteins | sample 7446101 | NCBI WGS metagenome assembly JACCDO01 (sample SAMN15323440, study PRJNA562643) | freshwater metagenome | isolation source: river surface water | place: USA:Blue River Watershed | collected 2017-08-16 | reverse complement strand
ATTATACTCCGACCAATCAATTTTGTTACAGTTCTTTTTTCTTCCATAGAATCAATGTATTCTATAGATAGAAGACTTCTAGCTTCTAGATTATATACTATTTTCAAAAGCCTGAGAAAAGTAGGCTCTATACTCCAAGTGAGTCATATGTCTGTGAAAAGATGGATTCAGGATCCAAATAGAAAATCATACAACAGAGTATCTGTGACCAAAACTTCTATGATCATAGATACTATACGAGACACAATAAAAAACGACCCATTTATTTCTCTTTGCAAATTAAGGTCCATAATCAGAGAGGTTTTCGGATTCTATGTGTCAAAGGAGCTTCTTCGAATATCTATCAAAACGTTGGGTTTGTCAAAAAAGAAGGCACGTTTTTTCTCTCAGCCAAAGGATTTGCAAGAGAAGACTGATCAGTTCATTATTCTGAGAGATGAATACGTTAAACAGAGACGTCATTTCGTCTCTTTGGATGAAACGTCATTCGGAAGAAATACAAAGTCTTCTTTTGGATATTGCAAAAAGGGAGTACCTCTTCGGATCCGAAAGAACTCATCTCGTTCGAATTTCAATGTATCGTCCCTGGTGGTAGCATCGAACACATCGATCATCAAACACGAGGAAATCAAGGGTGCTTACAATTCAGAAAGATGTGCACAGTTCATGGACTCTTTGAGTTGTCCCGTGGGAACAGTTATTTTATTGGACAACGTCTCTTTTCATCATTCAAAAATAGTTCAAAACGTAGCATCTTCCAAAGGATACATTTTGCTTTTCACACCTCCGTATTCTCCATGGTTCAATCCTATAGAAGGTATTTTTTCGATAATTAAAAGACATTTTTTACAAAGGGGAAAACATAATAGATTCATTCGGAGTTATTACTGCTGATCATTGCAAAGCCTTTTTCGACCAATCTTTTTCAATAAAAAAAAGTTGATATAAACATAAAAAATGATATAAACATAAAATATGTTATTATAAACATGGAAGTATGTGACGAAGATGAACTGAAGGATAAAAAGAAGAGACAGGATAGGTCAGATAAGCTCAAAGAAAACAAGGGTTTAGATCAAACTGTTGTCAAATGTTCGTTGAAAGGACTCCTCGAGAAGAACGAAAATGTCAAAAAGTTGATCGATGCGATAGAAAAACGTGTCCATGAGTGTTCTCATAGAGTGCAGTTGGCTAGTGTAGCACTCAATCTTCTTATTCGAGATAAAGTCCATGGTATTCACGATAACGAACTTGTCAATGTATCGTTCCCTGAGGTTTGGGATCAAACCTTTGTTCGTCAGTTGCTTCTAGGAACAAACGGAGCAATTAAACCTATAGAAGATGTTAAACAACTCTATGAAAAATATCCAAGGTTGTTATCCAATGCATCTAGGAGCCAAGGAGATTGTCAAATGTATACATTCACTGCGAAGAAACTGGGGGTCAATATAAAGAATCATCTCGTCCTGAACTTTCCGAATGTATTGAAAAGGTATATCAAAGAAGCATGTGGTCTTGATAATAAAAAAGACGAACACGTTCCCGCTCTTTATCGATCCAATGGTTGGTCGATGGTAAAACTGAAGAAGGAAATCAAATTAACACCGGAGACAGAATTAAAAGTAGATTCAACCGTGAATTCCATAAGAACAATCCTTGGTCTTGAGAAAGGACAGGCTATAACAGAGACATGGATCAAGAGAAACCCTTGCAACATCCTTCGATTCTTCATATTTGCCAATCGGCAATTTGAGACTCTAGATATGAAGATGATTAACATCCTACCTCTTTGTAGAACAAAGGCCCATTTCGTGACATTTGACAATATGGGGATGTTGGCACTACTCAAGGATATAAATTGGTTGGACTCCAAAGTCAAGGATATGACGATGGATATATGGCATAGTGTCATCAATACGAATAAGGTCAGAGGACGAAATTGTACTTTCACAGGGACCATAGATACAGATGGATTGGTTGTAAATGTTCATTTTCAAAGAAAGAAAAGAGTTGCTAATGAAAATGTCGTTGATAAAGGCTCTTTGGTTGGAAAAAGAGTATTGGCATGTGATCCTGGTAGAAGTAATATATTCTTCATCGTCGAGAAGAGACAAGATGATACCTTCAAGCGATATAGATTGACTCGTTGCCAATACTACAAAGAATCGGGAATCAACGCAGCGAATAAAACAGTAGCTAAATGGTTGCATCCGATTCAATCGTCTCTAGATGTTCTATCCACGAAGAGTCCCAAGAGTGTGAACCTACAAACATTCCAAGAATATGTAGATGCCATGTTGCAAGTAGCAGATGCTCTTTGGAAGGAGTCTTTGAAGAAACGATGGAGGGAACAGAGGTTCCGATTGTATGGTGGAAAAAAAAGAGTCTTTGCAAATTTCATCAATGGTCTGAATCCAGATCATAATACAGTTCTTGCTTATGGGTCGGCAAAGTTTGCTCCTGGAGGAAAAGGAGAAGTATCTGTTCCGGTCAGTCAAGCTTACAAAGAATGCACTTTTCGGATGAAAACAGTACTCGTGGACGAGTTCCGAACAACAATGGTTCATTGGAAGGATGACACCATCTTGAAAAAGGTAGGGCTGTTAGAAGTCAAAGAGGAAAAACAAGTGACGAAGAATGTCAGAGGCTTGCTGTGGTGTGGGCTCGACCCCGTTTCAACCATTGAGAAAGGCAAGTTTGTGAATCGTGACTTGAATGCTGCGATCAATATCTATCGTTGTGCCGTGTCTTTGGATCGTCCTGAAGCTCTGGACAGGACTTTGCAAAAGGTATCCTTGCCAAAGACAAAGACAAAGATAATTGTATCGTAGTAATTAGAAAAAAGAGTCGGGGTGTAGAACCCGACTCAGGATCAAAAGATCCATACACGATGAAACAAAAGGGTAATTTTCAGTTTTTTAAACTGTAACATTATTCATTTGGCGGAGTGTACTCATACCTGTTGATTTTTTTTTCAAGTTATCAAAGATGATATCGATCATAGTAAATATGAAGAAACTTATAACTGCTAGGAATACCGTGATGACTCCAAAAGAGAATAATGTCTTGTTATGTCCAGTTCCAAACTCTTTCATATTTCCATCTTCGTCATATATCAAGCTTGGTTTTAATAAATGAATCATAAGGACTGATAGGACGAAGAATAAAATTGCATATATGACTCTACTTTTGATAACATTATACATCATTTCAATATATATTCTACCTTGAGAACTTTTTTTTAAAAATGTGTACAAAATATATAATGAAAGCTAATGGTTTTCTATTTCTTTTAATAAGTACTCTTGTTATTATAATTATAATCGTCATTATAAAAAGAAATCGACAGACGATCAACGAGTCTTTTTCCAATTCACCAGCGTTAATTTTCAACGTCGAACTAGATACACGTTTTATACATATAATGATCGATCACTTCGATGAATATTATCATCCATCATATGATTTTACATCGACAAAATATAGAAACGTCATTGTGAATAAAGAAAATTCGAAAAGGTCACCAGATGTTATTGTAACGGATATGTTTTCTTTCAAAAATAAATATTCAAATATGAAACTCATTAATGTCATTCCATCCGTAGAAAAGGTATGTATGTTTCTGAAACCAAAAGATCATATTAATAACCAAAGCCTTAAAATGATCATAGAAGAAAAAGCAATAGGATATGTAAATGACATCGATCAATTGATCGTTAAAAATATAGCATTGTCTCTTAGAATCGATCTGAACAAATTGAAACTTGTTCGTGTCGATAAGAAAAATATTTATGTGGATCAAAATCTTTTCGATAAATATCAAATTTATACTTTGTTTTTGTTTTCCGCTTTATCGAATAATTGGTTGAAAAATATAATAGATACAAAATTCCTCATCGATTTTATGGTTTACGAAGACATGGATTTTGACATTATCAAATTCAAGATGCCTTTTGTTAAGAAAAGAGCAATTGATTTATCGATCGCATTTAAAAATTTTCAAGATGCCATGTATCAGGTTAAGACTTGCCTTTTTTTCGACATAGGAGTTTTAGCGAATGAAAATTTAAGTGATATAAAACGACCTTATATATTTCTAAATCAAATGATCGAAGAGCGTGTAACACAGCAGGAAGTGTTAAACTATTATTCAATGTATCTTGATATATTCTATTTGTATCGAGAAAAATTCCAAAATCCATTGCAGATATATGAAATTAAAGTAACTTATAATATACAAGGATATTATTTTGAAAAAGATAAACGACTTCAAATTTCTAAAAAAGAATCTATTATTAACGGTATTCAATTAACATACGGATCGATCGTCATATTGCAAAATCAAAATAGAAAGGAAGAAAACGGTATCTATATTTATACTAAAAAAGGTTTACAGAAACATTTGATAATCAACGATAGATTAATATTTAATAAAGATAATGAAATCGATATCACGAATATAATTGTTATCGACTCCATTCCTGTAAGGAATATCAAATCTGGTTTTCCAATCTATCTTACTAGAACTGACGAGTTTGCTCTTATCATTAAAAGAAAAGGAAAAACTATATTAAAAAGAAAACTCAAATCAATCGAAAATCCATATACGGATATAAGATATGATTGTTATGGTGATTCAAAGATAAAAAACAAGGGTTTTTGTGATAGTGAGTTTGATCCATCAGGAAATTGGTTAAAACAAAGAAGAACTTATTGGGATAGGAGATGTGAGACAAATGAAGAATGTCCTTATTTTCAGAAGAATAAGAATTATAAAAATTATTTTGGAGGATGCGTCGATGGACATTGTCAAATGCCTGTAGGGGTAAAATCTGTATCCTATAGATTACCAGATCCAAATACCAAACCCATGTGTTATAATTGCAAAGACAACGATCCGTTTTGTTGCGAAGATCAAAAAAATAGAAAGCTTTATCCACACCTGAATTCTCCTGATTATGCGTATCCTCTTGATTCTTATTCGAGATTCAAATATTTCGGAAAAAATAACAATAAATCAATGAGCAACGAATCCATTGAAAAATTCGCAGAATTAAAAGATGTATTCACAACAATATCGGTTCTCCCAGAGTTTTATAAGGAATCAGCTAAACCAAGATATAAACACTATGCTTTGGAATTCGAAGCAGGTTTCTTCTTACAAAACCTTATTCATAAACAAGAATTTATTCCGGTGAGTAATCAGGCTGAATATTTAAATAACACTGATCTTTTAAATAAAATCGACAATTTGATCATTAAACTCTTAAATAAAGCTTTAGAATCAGCACCACTGACAATCGATGCCGATAATAAATTCGTTATTAACAAGTCTTATATTCAAGAATTTAAAATAGAACCTACTGGAACAGGAGCATATCAAACCAGAGTTATATCATATCATATAGTATTTAGATATACGAAATTATATGGAATTAATCTCAAATTAGAAACGATTCATAATCATGAAAACTCAATCGTGAATATAGTCAACGTCACTAACGAGGGATTTATCTTCGAGGACAAGTTAGAATCTGTTAACGTGACACCCTTTGACGAATTAGAAAAAAACGAAATGAATCCCAAACCGAATCAAGAGGATGAAATACTATCCGTATTGGATAATAAAGAGGAAAAATTAAAAGCATACTATGATAAGATGAAGAAACAACGAGGTATCAGCTGGAATGCATTTTTTGATGGGAATGATCAATAACTATGACTTCTTTAAATCCTTCTGATATATCAGGTGATTCGAATTTGCTTTTATAAATGTTATAAACGATTTTAGGAACAGGTTTATCTCTTTTATTATTTTGAATCAAGCTTTCTGAAAGAGATGTGTTGATGAAAACGCATCTTATAGGAAGGTTATTGAGCTTAGCAAATTCAATATATTCTGCTCTTTTTGCTTTACTAGGATTCGTAGCATCGAATACGATGCTTTTTTTTAATTTGATATGTTCTTTTGCTGCATTTATCATTTTTTTTGTCGTTTTATATTCATCTCCTGCAATGATTATATGAGAAGGAAAGTTTCTCGCACAGAATGTACTTTTACCTGACCCTGGATAGCCCATCATAATGACGATTTCTTGTTCATCGACTGTCGTATCGTGATTGGGCAAATTCACTTTAGTTGCGTTTTTAACACATGGTGTTTTCGCAATTTTACTTTTTGATTTTTCGAAAAAATCTTCCGGGGGATATATTTGATTAATACCAAGTCGTTTTGCAAATTGTAAATCAACATCTGAATGATCATTCTTTCTTCCTAAGGCATCTCCGACCATGAAACTTTTAGGTAAATTCAGTTGTTTTGTTCCCCTGAACTGATCAAAAATAAATGTATTAGGTTTATAATGTTCCTTGAGATTTGCAATACAAATTAATACAGGAACCTCCAGAAGTTGAACGACATTATGAATCTGATCAGTTTTCCATTTTTTAGATTGATTCGTAACGATAACAATTCCATAACCCCTTTTATAATAATCCTGAATAGTTTGTTTAACACTTGGTCGGAACCATTCCCAATCATCTACATTTTTAGGAAAGATGCTATTCTCTTTGGGTTTTACAAGAGTCCAATCATAATCAAAAATTGCACATTTGGATCGCCAATGAAACTTCATCTCTTAGTATATATATATATATATATTGATTTTATTAATCAAATCTTTTTATTTTCATATACTTTGTTGTGACTATATTTTTTGCGGTTTACTAGATTTTCCACTTTTTGAAACACTTGTTTTTGTACTTGATCTTGTACTTGATTTTGTACTTGATTTTGTACTTGATTTTGTACTTGATTTATTTATAGAAGGAACACTTAATCGACCACTCGTTGATTTACTACTCGTTGATTTACTACTCGTCGATTTACTACTCGTTGATTTACCAATCGATGATTTACCAATCGTTGATTTACCACTCGTTGATTTACCACTCGTTGATTTACCACTTGGTGATTTAACACTCGGTGATTTAGAACTCGGTGATGTAACACTCGGTGATTTAACACTTGATGGTGATATGCCATAAAATTCATTATTATGAAATCTTTCTAAATCCGATTCAAGTTTAGCAATTATTTTTGCATTCTTTCTATTTGCATTATTTTTATCATCTGAAAGAATCATTTGCTTGAGTTCCTTTGATTTTTTCAAAAATTTTCTGTATCTTGTGATGATATCTGAATCGATCTTGGAATAGAAAATATTATTATCATTTATTATCTTAACTAAATCTTCCATTTTTTCTTTATATTGCTTGTTTTTAGATAATGACAAATCTAAATCTTCAAACTGATCTGAATATTGCGTTTTTTCATCATCATTAAATGATGCATCGTTTTTAAGAATTTCGAGTTTCAATGTTTTATTCTTTTTGATTTGAGTTTTTTGGACTTCACTCAATAACATATACAGAAAATCAGAAGTATATGTAGTTAGATCAACTGCATATTTATCTGCAGAAATACTATAAATATTATCTTCATCAAAGTCATAAAAACCATAATATTTCTTTAATTTATTCAATTCGGCTTTCTTAGATTTCTTTGACCAATACTGCGATGCCCACCATTTAACATCAAATGTAAAAGAGTTTGTTTTATTAATGAAATATTTAGACCTATAATATTCTTCTTTATTATATCGTATATAGATATCTACAATATATGAAGAATATTTTTCCTTTTTTTGTTCAAAGTCATTTGTTTCAACAACGGCACCATAATATAAATATATTTCATATGACAAATTTGATTTCAGATTACTGAATGATATTTTAAGAGGGGATTTTTTGAGTTTAGTTTTGCTAATAGAGATAATATCTTCCATTTTAGCTAACACTTTATCAACAAAATCATTATTTAATGGATTATTCCAATGTTTTGGGTCCTTAGCATATTCCTCTCTTTCTTTTTTCAATATTTCTTCATTTCTCAGCGCAGATTCCTTTCTTTCATCCTCCCAAATTTTTTGTTCCTCGAGTATCAATGGATAGTTTTCTTGGGATTTTTTTCCAACTGATCGTAATTTTTCAATGTATGTTTTATATGTTTTCCATCTATTCTCTATAATAGTTTTTTTCTTAAAAATTTCGGCGAAACCAACTGTCGTTATAAATTTCGATATATTTTCGAAATTATCATATAATTTTTCCTTAACATAAATTTTTTCGAAACCGAAACTCGCCCATAATATAAAATCTAATTCGGTTTTTGTTTTGTCTTTATATATCGACACATCTTTTTCATTAAGATGATCGAGATTTATTTTATTCAATATTTTTACATAAAAATCATGTGATGTCAACATTTTGTACTCTGATCTTATTCGATTAACAAATGTATCTTTAGTAAACCAATTATCGAAAGAATCAAATTTGAAATATTGTTTACTGAGATTGTCCTTCTTAGAATAAAAAATAACGTAGATTACTTTGGTGTCATTTTTGAATGGATCCATGGTTGTACGAACTTCCTCTTCATCATTTAAACTTTTATAACTTGCACCATATGAATCAGATTGATATTTTGAATTATAACTATATACATGTGTCGTTCTATATATGTATATTTGATAATCATCATTATCGATCGAAATTTTCTGTGGATGTTTGTCTAAATTTGGTATTTTAGATAATGTATTCAAAAATGATTTTAAATTTTCTTCAACTCCTTTTGCTAAAGGACTATAATTTTTCATTTGCGTTTATAATTTCATCAGAGATAATATTTCTTTTACCACTCGTTGATTTTAACTACTTGATTTACCAATCGATGATTTAGCACTCGTTGATTTACCACTTGATTTACCGCTTGATTAACCGCTTGATTTACCACTTGATTTACCACTTGATTTACCACTTGATTTACCAATCGATGATTTAGCACTCGTTGATTTACCGCTTGATTTACCACTTGATTTACCACTTGATTTACCAATCGATGATTTAGCACTCGTTGATTTACCACTTGATTTACCAATCGATGATTTAGCACTCGTTGATTTACTACTATTTACTGATTTAACACTCTTGGCTGAAAAATCATTATCTCGTAATTTATATATATCATTTCTAAGACTATTAATGTGTTTTTCATCTGCATTATTATAAATAGCATCTTTCAACTCTTTTGTCTTTTTCAATAGGTTCTTGTATTTATTGATAATATATGGTTTTATTTTACAATAGAATTCATTATTTTCTGAAATCATTTTATAAAATTTATTCATCACCTCATTAAAATATTCATCATCCACTAGATCATATTCTTCGAATTTATCAGATAAACGAGTCATATCATCTATGTCAATCTCTCCATTATTGAGAATTGATACTTCCATTTTGGTTCCCTTTTTGAGCTGTTTTTTATGAACCTCACTAAATAAAATGTACCATGTTTCATCCAAATATGAAGATATATCTTCTGCTTTTCTTTTATCACCTGCAGCATAAATGAAATCTTTATAATCTTTATAAAAGTCATAAAAGCCATAATATTTACGAATTTCATCAGGGATCATCATATCTGATTTCCAATAAATATTTGAAAACCAATTACGATCAAAAACATAATTACCCGTTCCTTTTTCTATGAAAGATTTGTATCTAAAAAGTTCTCCTGATTTGTATCGTAGATACATGTCAATAACAAATGTGTCATAACTTTGTTTTGTAATTTTGAATGGATTAGTGTAATTGACTTTTCCATAATACAAATAAATCTCATAGGATAAATCTGATTTCAAGTTACCAAATGATAATTTAAGAGGTTGTTTTTTGATCGTTGTTTTAAACATTTCAACAAAAAGATCCATATAATACATGAATTCGTCATAGAAATGCTCATTATTAACTGGTTCTATTGATTCAGATGACCAATTATTCGGATCTTTCATTAATTCATAATATCTCTTTTCCTCTAGTTCTTTTTTTTGTCTCTCTGCAGATTGCTCCCTTTCATAAATCCATTGATTTTGTTCTTTTATCATAAAAGGTAAATCTTCTTGAATCTCTTTGCCGACCGATCTTACTGATGTTAAGTACGAATTATATTCTGTAGTTCTGTCGTTAATTATCCTTTTTTTCTTTAATATCTGCAATATTTCAACCTTTCCGATCAAATTCATAATATCTTCGAATTGTTTCTTGTTAAGACCTTCATGGAGGAGTTTTTCATAATCAATATCTCTTTCAAAAATATTTCTCGGTTTGAATGATGATGTATATATTGAAACGTTTTTAATGTCCTTGAGATGATCGAAATTAATCTTGTTAATTATTTTATTCACTATATCAAAAGAAGAACATAATTTATCATATCCATATCTTTGGATATCTAAACTAAGCCAACTGTCATATAAATCATGTCGGAAGTATAATCTTGCTAAATTTTCTTTTTTCGAGTATATTAAAATATTCTTAACGGTTCCCTTTTGAGTATATATTTTATTTTTACAGGGCAACTTAACATTATGTAAGTTTATTATGGAAAAACCATAAATGTGTCCGCTTTGACAATCATCAAACGTGTTGTTCCATGCGCTTTTGTATATATATTTGAAAGTCGTCATTATCAATTGATATCTTTTGAAGAATATCATTATTTGGTATTTTAGCAAGTGTATTTAGAAACGTATTCATATGTTTTGCAGAAGATTCTGTCAAGGGATCGAACTTTTTCTTCATATCTTTATAAATTTGATGAAGATTTAATATTGTTTTTGTTGTTGAGAAAAAGAAAACTTAAATATATGAACTTAAATTAAGCTTAATATGCTAAGAGTTAAAAACGAAAATTCAAATCTTTTAATGATCGAAGGATCTATTACTGATGATGTACATGATATTTCTGGAGTTGTATTGAGTAAGTATAATCATTTTCAGAATGCATCATACAAATTAGCTTCAATAAGCACACGAAATCATCATCATAGCTATTTGTGTAGTAGCTCAAACGAGGGTGAGCTTATTTTTTCAACGAGTGCTGGGACATATCCTGAAGAGCGTATGAGAATATCTCATGATGGTAAAATAGGGATAGGAAAATCTAATCCACAACATCACTTAGATATCGAAGGAGATGTGAATATCACTGGAAATTATTACATAAATGGAAACGTCATTGCAACTCAAGAGATAACAGTACCTTGGATACAAAATGATTCTAATATATATTTCCTATCTTCGAATATAGGTATCCATACGTCCAATCCTCAATTTCCATTACATGTCGATGGCGAATTATATGCTTCAGTATACAAAAACCTTCCATTATATATCAGTTCGAATCAACAAGGGGTATTCAGTACGAATTCCCAAAGTTACTTGAATATCATTCATGTTGAGTCTTCGAATACAACCAGTGGTACTTATAAAATACAATGTGTATATGACTACATCCCGAAAACTCGGGATTCTAATTATATCAATATTCGCGTATATGATACCAGTAATGATTTTACTTTTGAAAAGGAGATTTATACAAAGGATAAATTCAATATACAAAGTTCTGATATGATCATACAAGAAGTCGCTCTTTCTAATCCGTGTTATGTCTGTTTATCTGTTAAGACGTCGAGTTCGAACGATTTCGTCAATATCGCGAATAGTCATATCAGTATTCAAAAAGTTTTCTATTGAATATGTATAATCAATGAAGGAGTATAATTTATATCGTGTATTTTGCAGCAATGAAAATTGTTATTTAACGACATGGAATGAGATAGAACCAAAAGCATGTCCTAACAACTATAATCATGTTTTGGATTGTAATAAGACTGTTCTTATGAAGAAATCATATGACAAAGATTCTGATTATGTGAACATAAGAGAAGAAGTCATCGCAACCCAGGGATTGTTTAGATCAGAGTTTATCACTTATGATATTCCCAATACATCAAATGTTTCAATAGAGAAACAATTTAAATATCCTGTGAATATTCTATCTCTGAACTATAAAACAAATACAGAAAATATAGGAGATACATTAAACACCTATATTAAACCTTCGACAATCATCGGATTTATAACATCCAACGTTAATGTAGGGGAATCGAATGTATATGTAGATGATAATACATTGCGAAATGTAAAAAGAGGGTTATTATATCATATTTATAATCCTGCAACAGGAAATACTGAAAACCTCGGGGAAATCATGAATATAGATTTCTTAAATAATAAAATTACGACGGAATATTCTTCTTCAAACTTGATAAACTCGAATAGTTACTCAAAGATTAAAGTTCATATCATTAAAAATCACGATATTTTAGATGAAAACACGTGGGATGTTGGACAATCTAAAATAGGGGCAACATTTATAAATAGCAATATGATTGTTGAATTCGACTATATGAATTCAAACAGTCAAGAAAAAAAACTCCAAGTACAGATACAGTATTATTATTAAAATCACATTTCTTCGATCCAATTCAAAGCTGCACTTAAAGATGATCCTACTCCTGATGGAACCCGTGCTCCAATGACCAAACATTCTCCCGGTTCTAAAGCGACATCATAATCTTTGAAATTCATACTTGTCGAATTACCTTTTGTCAATATTAATGAGATGATTTCGTTATTCCCAGTACATGTCGCGCTATTGATACAATATTCAACGACAGAATCATTCGTATTAACATCGACCCATGTGCTTCCCAAATCTAAAGACGCATTCATGAAACATTTAATTACAGCGGTTCTATCCTCTGAACAACAAGATAGGGAAGTAAGATAAATTGCCAAATTATTAGGAACTCCTCTAAAAGTCGTTTTATTTCGAATGGCGAATACACAACCGAATGGCGAAGATATTGTATTAATTGATTTTGTATTCTCGAATCCAAATTTAGATCCGAGAAGTTTAGGCGTTCCTTCGAGAAAGGCATTCAAACAAATGACTTTCAAAGAAACATTCGAATTATTAGTCGTATTTTGTGATTCTGCTATCATTGGGAATATTGGGTATTTCAAACTCGTAATCGTGTTTTTATTCGAGTATTGAATACAATGGACAAGTTGCAAATTTCCACTATCGGATTCCTCTATGAAAAACTTAATCATTCCAAAACCCAACCATTGAAATTGAATATTATATACATTTCCTTTAAATGGGTCAAGAATAATACCTGATTTACCTGATCCATCCATTTTATCTACATTCCAATCATTTTGGTAAATCCATTGGTCATTTCCGAAGGATCTATGTAGAATGCCAAAAGATGTTCCGTGAAAACCAAAGAAAAGCCCATCTATATTATTTCCACCCCCAAATATCTGCGTATTTCCTTCATGAGGTGTATCGAAAATTGCTGTTATAAACATGTTGATACCTTGACCCGTCCTGTATCTTGCAATACGATTTGTTTTGATCATCGCATATGAATTCGTAGAGCTACCGGAATTGATTGTTAAATAGTTGGATACAGGTAATATCGTTCCAGATCCAGATATGACGGGTGTACTTGTTTGTGGATTGTATCCATAAAGGAAATTGCATTGTATAATGGGATATTTCGAAGCAATCATAAGTTCTCCAAAGGCAGTGAAAGGAATATTGACTTTCAACTCTCCGTTATTCGTAGTAGAGACATCGTTATATGTTCCATTAGTACATTTTCCTGATATCACTGATTTGCAAATTGTTGCAAGAGATGACTCGTCGATAGTCTCATTCATGAATTTGCTATTTTGTACAGATCTATAATGATGATAAATAGTTTGACATGACAAGGAACTTTGTACAGAATTCGAGTTCGTTATTCTAATTTTGAAATATTTACACAATACGAGATTACAATAAGAGAAAACTTTATTCGCGTATAAATTAACTGTTTCAGAATAATGTGTATCTTGTCCGTTGATACTCAAATCTATATATAAAGTACTATTGGTTGATGCTAAACAAAAAATACTGATACTAGAGTAATCTGAGATATCTTCCCAATATCCATTAAATGTTGCATTTTGAGATAATGGCGTCGTTGTCGAGTTCCCAACAGATACTTTTCTGAATGGATTATTTTCTATAATTACTTGTGGATTAGAATAGGATGATATGAGCGTATCGAGCGTCAGTTTATCTTCGGAACTCAAAATAGATGGCCAAAATGTCGTTATTTGTCCATTATTGTAAGAAATATGATTAATCGTATTTAAAGAAGATTTAATATATTGGAAAAGTTGTTCTATATCATATATTTCACGATAATATGAGTATGTTATTGACATATAGTATAGATACTTCCTAATAAGAAAAATAATCTAAAGTCGTTAGTCTGTTTCATTATCATCAGGGTTTTCTCCTTGATAGTCGGTAATATTATCATTCTCGTCGTCTTTATTGGATTTTTCGAAAATATCAAGAATCATATCGTTCATCATGTCTAATCCCATGTTTTTTAATGTTATTTGCATTTTACGTATATCCTCATCGGAGCTATATTTAGACATCATATCCTGTTTCTTTTGTTCTCGTAATTCTTCTATTTTCGAATCGACGGATTTCACATCAAAATAATTTGTCTTGAGTTGTGTCTCAAAAATGGTATATAAACTCATATCTCTTTCGAAAAGACGCAAGCACATAAAAAACAGGATACATATATTTTTTCGTATGTCTTGTTTATCAAACATGACGAGATCCAAGTTGACGAACTTGTATATATGATATGTTTTAAACATTAAGAAATCACGTATAGCGTTTTTAATTTTTAATAATTCTGCATCAGGAACAGTCATATTAACGATATACTTTCGGATGTTTTCTGTGTTTTCGGATCTTTCGAGTTTTTCTGTTTTCTCGAGATTCGTGAATTTTGCAGACACTTCAGCGAACATAGCATCCCAGCTTTCATCCGATGAAAGTTCAGGAATATAAGTATTTCCGATAAAATCTTTATTATCTTCTAAGAATCGTTTTAAACGTTCATTAGAAGATTTTATAAACTCGACATTTTCAATGTCTTTATTGATATCGATTTTGACAGAGTTTTGTATTTCGATATTCGTGTTTTCGAAGAGTTCTGTCTTTTTTTTCTGTTTTTTAATATCTGGAACGAGGAATAGTAATTCACTTTTTCTTTTAGAATGTATTTTATTAGTTTGAGTCTTCTTTGAAAATTCATACACCTGTGTAAATGATACTTTCGAATTTAAAATATCTCGGATCGTGGACAGTTTCGAAGAGGTCGATATATTAATATAAGGTCGGAATTCTTCATTAACCATGTATTTCGAAAAGTCATTGTCTTGTAAATCCTGAGGACGATGTTTCTGACGTGCGTCCATCATGAGTTGTAGATTTTTATTCTTTTTCAATAGGTCGTTGATTTGAGTATGTATTTTTTTAAAAATTTCATTTTGATGTAGTGAATGGAACTGATCAAACTTGTTATCATTGGGAGTACCGAGAGATGATAAAAGGCAAGCAAAGTATTTGCAAATATTCCTTGTATTTGAATGGTCGTCATCTTCTTGTTTCAGATAGATATCATATGAGAAATTAGAAATACATTTTGGTATGACATTTTTAATAGTGATAGAAGGATATTTCGAAACGATAATGATAATTAATATCGCACATAGATAGATGATCAATTCACCATAATATTCATGGTATGCTTGAGTAATATTCTTTATGTGTCGTTGTTCCAGGACCTCAAACGCTTTCATATGATTCGTCTTTTTCAAAGATTTAATAATATAGTTTCTGTTGGTTTCTTTAGAGTCTGTGATAGATTTAATTTTTTCTTCGAGATTCGAAATTGGATAAAGTGATTTCACTGAATGTTCTATATATTTCAATATATCAGATGGTACATCAATATCGAGTGAACTTAAGAGAATATTGAGCTCATCACAATTAGTGGATCTGAAGGTTTTGTTATTATATACAGGTAGATAGTTTTGTTGGCTTTCGAAATCTACGCGATTTATAGAATCATAATCAAAATAATCTTCACCGATTAAATCAGCGTCTCTATCGTTCTCAAATACATCGTCTTTAAACTTTTTTTCTGTATAGGTGGAATACATTTGTTTTTCCTGAATTTGTCGAATAAATACTTCATTTTTTAAGAGTCTATTAATGTCATCGATATAGATTTGTCGATTATCATACAAATCAAGGACATATTCAATGGACGATATTTCTTCTTGCAATTTAGATAATCTGTGGATTTGTTTACTGTTTTCAAATGATGTGCATTTATTTTTTATAGGATCAAGAGTTTTCAAAGTATCATCCTCCAACTGTTTCGCAAAGAAAACATCATCAGAGCAAAGAATAAAAGGTGATGATTTGACTTTAACCCACATATCGATATTATCGACGTTTGTTCTTTTATACAAGATGGAAGATTTATTCTCGTTAACGAGGATACAGTGATCACCATTTCTCACTTTGCGTTTTCCTTTATGAAGAGATTCAATAATAAAATCGATATCTTCGAAGGGAACCATTGTTTCTAGTTTATTTCTTAAAGAAATATCGTTATCTATTTCTTCAGGAGTAATGAATGTTTTATAATTCAATTTCGATTCGATATCTTTATCAAAATAGACTGTCTTATTATTATCCTTTTCTAAATCTTCTATGGTTTTATATTCTTTTGCGATGAGAATATTGTTTCGCGTATCTTTTTCCATATCATGATAGTTTTTCATGTTTGAAATAGCTTGTTTCAACTCTTGATTGAGTTTTTGGTGTTTTTCTTGAAGCTTCTTCTTATTAATATCGAGTGACTCTAATTTTTTCTTGATCAAGGTAAGTTTATCGATGAAATCCGTAGGATGATGGATTGTTTCTCTATGAATTTTTTGTTTGGAATAATGTTTGTTATCATTAGTTTCCGTAATTGTATAATCTCTTTTCAAAAGATCATGAATGACTGGTTTTAAATTCACATGAAACGTTTTCGAGTCTAATAGTTGTTGTATTTTCAGGATCCGATCGTTATGAGAAGTAATAGTATCTTGTTGAAATTGCAAAAGGGTCTTATAAGATAGCGGTAGGATAAATTGTAAAAGAATGGGTATTTGAATCGAGTGAACTGGAAATAACAAGTTTGTTGTTTTCAGATGTGAATGTGTATATTTGAATCCATCATAATTCTTAGAGTACAGGAAGAAATCTTGAGGATCGTTGATATTAAACATATATTCTATAGAATCATCGGTCGATATATGGTAAGTCAATTGATTGTCTTTATTTTTTTTGATAACGACTTTGATAACTTGATCATTGACGAATAATTTTGCCTCATCACCTGGTTGTAGATTCTGGAGTTGTTCGAGATACTCGGATATCTTGAAGATTTCGAAATGTTTAGTATCAGAAACTTGATTAAAAAAACCCGTCAATAAAACTTGATCTCCTTCATATAATGTCCTGATATTATCATCTGTAGTATATGTCAATCCTGTTATACATCCTGGTTTATCTTGTTCTATTTCTGGCTTCTTACCAATGTCTATTTGAACAGAAGATATAAGACGTATTTCATTATTAAAAGGTTCGTTTTGGAATGAATCTGTATTGAATTCTATTTTATAGTCTTTGGATTTATCGGATGTTTGATTCGAAAAGGGTTTACATAATAAATGTAGTTTGTTAACGGAAGTCGTATATTCCAATGAATGAGCTGAGATGATTGCATCAATGTATTGTTCGAAATCCTGTGATTTGATATTATTATCTATTTTATATTGTTCGTCGATGTCAAGATAAACATCATCTTTGTCATGATGTTGAATAATATAGCGATAAGATGATATGATAGGTTTGAATTGAACATTAATATCACGAAGAATCTTGAGGAGTTTTTGTATAGAAACAGATTGATGAACGATTTGTTGATCATTATCCAAGAGGTTCATAAATAATTGGACTTTTTTAGGAAGTTCGTTGGATTTATAAATATGACTTAATAAGGTCGTTATTTGACTGTTGATCTGATCTTTGTTTAAAATCAACTGTTCGTTATTCAGCAATTGTTCTTCGATAACATCGATAAATTCAAAGGTGTCTTCGATATCTGATTCATCGAATAAAAAAAATTCAGGTTCAGTCTCTTTTTGTTCTATTTCCAACTCTTTTTCTTTTTCTTTATTTTTGCCTTTTTCGTTTTCCATTTGTTGTTCTTGTTTTAGTTCTTTTTCCAATTCTTGTTCTTCTTCCAAATCAAGTTGAATATCATCTATATCTAGATTTTGTGGATCTTCTTCTTCTTTCCGGGGACTACGGGTACTACGGGTATTACGGGTACTCATTATATTTTCATTAAAGAAAGAAAATACTATAGAAGAATATACTATTTATGGTTTTTCTGTTTTATTCCAAAGGTTAATGAGTTTATCAAGATGCATGACAAAGTTCTGAGCGCTTTGAACAAGGAATGTTTTGATAGTTTCTGGAGTCATATTATTCGTAAATTTCATTTTAATTTGAAAGATATCTTCTAGGGGATGTGGTTGATGATAACCGATATAGGAGATTATATTCGATGTTTTATCTCGAATTTCTGTATTGAAAATAAATGATTGTAAACTATCAATAAGTGTATAAGATTCATTATGAATAATCATCATAAACATATCATCCATAGAACCAATTTTATTAATTTGTGCATATTCGGTATTGTATTTGAGTTTACTAATAAACGTCTGAACATGATCTTTCAAAATATCTAGGGATTTCCATACGAGATAAACAGGTTCTAATTTACATTCAGAATCGATTGTAAACTCGAATTCGTTAGGCTCTCCATATTTATTTTTCTTATAAAGACGATACTTTTCGATCGTTTGGAAATCTCGATCATCTCTTTTTGGGTGAACTTTGACTTCATCTTGATTGACGACATTGTAAAAGACGCATTTCGATACAGGACACCATCTAGCATGAGTCAACGCATTATCTATCGTTGGTTTGAATTCGATATCGAGTTCATCCCCATTGATCTCGTTGACAATATTAGGTTTTAGTTTGGTAATGAGGATGAAATCTCCAGTGATAGAATCTGGAGGAAGGATCGAATCTCTTTCTTCTTTCGTAAGTTTCCTATCTCCTTCGAAAATATCGATATGTTCTGTAGTAACGTTTAATGGAAACATGGTCTTATTTTGAATCTTGAGGACAAATTTGAATCGTTCAGCTGATTTATCTTCGATTTGTTGTCTAGAGAAATGAAGCGGAATGAGTGAAATCCGGTGAGCAAGGAATTCGTTATGAAGTACTCCTGTATTTTTATGAATCTTGAAATCCCTGGGATCCATAGAGTCGTACCAAATAGCGGCATTTGGAATCTCAGAAAGAATGATTCTTCTCATAGAATTGATGATGGACACATCAATATCTTTGACAAGGAAAACAATATTACGGGGGCTATTTTTAATGATTTGAAAGGAGCTCATTGATAATATAGAAAAGGGAGAAAATGTTTATATCAATTTTATAAACATCTTTAAATCAATTTTTCATCAATTGTTATTATGATTGAATGCTATAGTCAATGGGCCTCTAATGGGAATATAAAGAGTATGTTTTGTATGCCAATTATTTTCGGTGAATGGTGGTGTGATACGAAGGAACATCTTGAAAGGCAGTTTAATAATCAATACAGGAACTGCTAGTTTCAGAGCTTTCAAAATAAAGTTCATTCTTTTAATATGTATTTATTTTTCGAAAAATATTTAAATAAATATAAATTGAATAAATATAGTGTTGAAAGTGTTAAAAAATGGTTATGTTTAGACATCGTATTGGAATAGATTTGAAAAAGATCCTAAGGAACTCTAAACCAAGAATGTTTTATTCGAGTAAGAATGGTTTCGATTCTTGCAGTTACACAAGTTATAATATGTCGAGATTCCGGCAGATCATTCCTCGAAATAATAAAAAAGGATTGTATGATGTCACGGAGATAGAAGAATGGGCTCGTATTCCCTATATCGAGTCAGGATATAGATGTTGTAATTCTTACAATGAGTGTATCAAAACGATGATATCGATGATTCATAACGAAAGTTTCAATGCATGGTCGATGATAATATGTCTATTTCTCTCATATAACGTAGCATTTGATATCATTTCTAAACACAATATGGTACTTGTCGATAGGATTCCTATTTACGTTTTATTATTTGCTATAACTTTTCACTCTCCTATCAGTTTTTGCTATCATTCTTTTCGTGTTATCTCTCATGAAGTAATGCATAAATGGAGAGCAGCAGATATGTCTGCATTGATGTTAGTGAACGTTTTTTGTACGTATGCTGCATCTTATTATACATTGACGATTCCGAATACATTGGTTGCATTATCGATCTCATCTTTTTTTGCACTTTGTGGTGTGAAGGATATATTTAAATCATTGAATGAGATAGATATATCGAATAAATCAAATATTGTAAAACGTTTCTTTATGTCGAGTCTGCCTTATTATGTATTGTTACTCGGAAGAGGATACATTGCGTCTTTTCAATCACCTGAAATGATGTTTGCAATTTCTATAATATCCCTACAGTTTATTGGTGGTATGTTTTATATATCACATTGGCCGCAAAGACAATTCCCACGGATATTTGATAGTTTAGGATGTTCTCATAATTTAATGCATATATTCTGTTGTTCGACACAATTAATTGGATTGAAATATTTGGAATTATTATATTCGAAACAAAAAGAGTGGGTATTGATATGACTTTACGAATTTTTCAAGATTTTGTTGATCTCTTTAACAGATTTGTTTGAGAATAGGTTTCCTATTTCTGCTTGGGTGTATACGTAATCTTTCATTTGATTATATACATAATTATCCATATCACAATAGAACCATTGTTTATAAATATCTGCAACCATTTTTTTGGATAGTTTCTTGAATTCGATGGTAAGATCTATGCGACCTGGTCGAATCAATGCTGGATCCAAACTATCGACATGATTCGTAGACATGATGATCATTCTTCCTGGAATTTCGATCACGCCATCGAGAAGTTCCAGGAAGTCTCCAAGAGTGATTTCTTGTTTATCATTTTTCTTCTTGGGTCGTTTATTCGGACCATTGTCTATATCAATATCGGTTTGAACGAGTTTCGTGAAAGCTTCGATTATGACAGATTCTGATTGTTTGTTTTGATCGATGTTATTATTTACTAATTCGTCGTTTTTCAAACACCTCGAAGTCACTATTTGTTTCCATGAACCGCAGTCGATATCTTCAAATACATATAAGCGTTTATTATTTGGAATTTTCGTCCCATTGATATTCTCGTCGAAGAATATACTTTTCAGTTGATTGATGGATGTAATTTGTTTCATTGGTAGAATAACGATATGACGATTCGTGTGTTTTGCCAAGGATTTGATGAAACTAGTTTTTCCTGTCCCCGGAACGCCATGTAATAGAATACCCATTGTATATGGTAATCCGAGTCGCATATATTCGTTTTTATTGTTCATGAAATTATCGATTATTTTCAATATCTTATCTTTGTCTTCAAAGTGAGAGTTTGCGAAACTCTTTGTAGTTTCAAAAGGGTATTCTTGGTAAGTCGGTGCTTCATCCTCGTAAATATCTTCGTAAATGAAGACTTGTTGTTGTTTCGCATTGTCGATGAGTTCTTTGTTATAATCATATAAACATGTCTTCAAGAAAGATTCGATCGTATCGAACTTGTTATTAGTTTCGATGAAGATTTCGAGATTGATGTATTCGTATTCTTTTCTGTCGTCTAATTTACTATCGATGTTTGTATAAATAAAGATTTCCTTTGAAATGGAAATCGGGTTTTTGATGTGAAAGAATGTGAGTTTATCTTTTTTATAATTGATTTGAAATTCCTTGATCTTGTACGGAACGAGACATTCGGATTCGATCACAGACTTTTTAATTTGTCTTGCGATCGACAGGAATGTATCCGAGAAATCAGCGGATCTGAAGCAAGCGTGTTTATAGGCTAGAGAACCTTTGATATAAAACTTTGTCGTTCTAGAAGGCAAAACATCGATTAAGGATTCCCAATATTTCGATATCTGATGCTGATAGGTAAATAATATTTGAACAAACACTAGTAAATAAGTAATGACGTTGATATTGTTTGAAAGAATCAACGGAAGAAAACTCATGATCAGATCTGATTGCATGGTATTAATAGTATATTTGTTCACAATGTCTTAAATAATTTAATGATCAATTTTTATTATATATGTGATATAGGGGCGCCGGGAGTCGAACCCGAACAGCGACTTCATAAGAGTCGAATGCACAAACCGGTACATCACACCCCCTATATTACAAAAAAAAATGAATGAATATGATATAGGGGCGCCGGGAGTCGAACCCGAACAGCGACTTCATAAGAGTCGAATGCACAAACCGGTACATCACACCCCCTATATCATAAATAAAAACGATCAACAATACATATGCCTTTCTTCTCAATTTGATTATTTCAAATTATCTTTAAGTATTTTTATGTTGATGAAGAGGACATTTGCAACTGAGATTGTAATTGTTTGATCTTTTCTTCTTGTTCTTGAATAGCTTTGACTAAATAAGGAATTAATCCAATATAATTTACCGATGCTGTATTTGATCCCCATAATGAATATGCGATAGGATCATCTTTAGGGTCTGTGCTCGACGGGACGTAGTCGTAGATGTTGGACGAGGCTCCATCGCCAACTTTCACTAAATGTCTTATTTCAGGTGCATCATAGAATATCTCTTGTGCGATGAGTCCAGACTCTTTTAAGAATGTTGCATTACTATCTTCTAAATAATTCATTGTAGTCCATTTATTATATGTTTGGGGACGGAGTTTGAGAAGAGTTTCTGTTGCATTTGTTATGAATTCTTCGTCGGATTTGATGCGATCATCTGAACTATTGATCAGAGTGCCAAAATATTGTATGTTAGTTCTTGCAATCAATCCCCTAGAGGCCCCATCAATACAAACAGCTTCAGTATAAGCTGGAGCATTATAATTGGTGTTAAAACCTAATTTATAACCATTAGTACTAATAAACCAACCGGCATTTGGAATATCTTGAAGATATATTGCTGTTGGTCCTGTATTACTGTGTCCGAATTCAAAATATGTACCATTTGGTTCCCATCTGCCATGCATTATAAGGCGTCCAGCTGATGTAAAACAAATTGTTCTATTATCACTTCCTGATAACCACATACCAGTAGTTGGTGAAATTGCCCATGAATAAGATGGTGAATTACTATTATCTTTAAATGCAAGAATTTGGCTTCCGTTTGCAAGTGATAAATCTCCGCCATATATTCGAGTAGCACTCATTGTTCCCGTTGTTATCTTACTTGCGTCAATACCACTCGCTAACTTTATATTTGTAACCGCGCCGTCTAGAATCGCAGCTGTATCGACTGCGGAGTTTGCTAATTGTGAAGACCCTACTGCATTTGTAGCAATCTTTCCACTCGTAACTGCAAGGTCTGCAATCTTTGCATTTGTAACAGCGCCGGTTAGAATCGCAGCTGAATCGACTGCGGAGTTTGCTAATTGTAAAGAACCTATTGCATTGTCAGCAATTTGTGTAGATGTTATAGTTTTGGTAGTTATACTTGATCCATTTAAATTTGTTAAACCACTACCATTACCATATAGAATTCCAGATATCCACATACTTCCATCTTGATTGATGTAAGCCTTTTCAGCTGAAGCTGCAAATGTATTTCCGTTCGTTCTAAAGGATACTAATCTCTCTGTTGAATCACTAGTATTATTATTATTTGTATCAGCTATGATAAATAGTGCACCTTCAGATTTCAACCATAGATTTCCCTCTATAGATTGAATAACATTCAAGGTATCTGATTCAGCTAAAGAGTTTCCAAATATCAATGATCCAGATATACCAACAGAATTAGCACCATATCTATAAAAACCTGTATCAGAGTCTGAAGTAAACGTAATCGAAGGTGCTGTAACTGTTCCATTAGTATTATAGTTTACTCCACTCATAACTACGTCTCCTGTAATAGAAACATCTGAAGCTATAGAAATATTACTCTGGGATACGATCACTTTATCATTAAACGTATTAGAGTGCGTACAAAACCCTAATCGAATAGAGCTATTATAAAATTTAGTGGCAGCATATACTCTCATTACACCACCTGGATCTTGTGATATCCCGTATCGATCATTACTTAGATTATATGCTCTTTCTATAAGTGCACCTGGGTCATTTGTAATATTTTGGATAACTCCTGTAGTAAATGTATCAACATTTAAAGTCATACCAGTATTTGCAAGAGTCATCAATATATTCGAACTGTGAAAGAATCTATGGAAAGCTCCAGAATTATTACAGTCGTAATCAACATAATACAGTAGGTTATAAGCTGACCTCAGAGTCAATGTTGCATTTGCACCTGTAGCTGTAGATTCAATCACAGGTAGAGCGTTGATAAAGCTCAAATCACAATTTGGATATGATTTGTCATTACTAAAAGTAAATACATTAGCTCCAGCAACGGATACACCGATGGTATTCTCACCGACTCTGTATAAACCTGTGTTATTGCCCGTATCGTTTGCAAATGATATCGAAGGTGCAGCTGCTGTACCATCTCCGAAATAAAAACTTGGACATACAAGAGTTCCGTTGATAGTCGTGGTTGAAGTTGAATTACCTATCATAATATTTTTACATCCACCCGAAGTGTTCAAACTCAAATTGCTTGCCGTGATTACAAAGTTCTTTAAATTTGCTGGATTGTCTGGTATAACTGCATTGTCATTACCTCCATCGTATGTATTACATAGCGTAACATATCTTGCAGAAGTGAGATAAGCATTAGCAGCATCGCCACTAACATGGAAAAATAGATTAATATCAGTTGCGGCAGGATTCGAATAAGTTGTCATTGATAATGGAATCCCAGTATGAGCAATAGTAGTTCTTCCTCTAATATTGGTATTACTTGCCGTCATAATGATATTACTCGGTGTACTAATATCGACATTACTCTGCGATATAGTCACTATATCATTATACGTATTAGAATGCGTACAAAACCCCAATCGAACGGTACTTGGTGTATATCTACCAGATGCAAATACTCTAGTGATTCCCGGAAAATCTTGTGCTATCCCGTAACGATCATTACTTGGATTATAAGCTCTTTCTATAAGTGGACCTGGATCATTCGAGGTACATCTTATATTTCCTCCGACATATACGTT
>JACCDO011775352.1_pt1 | contig 25252 bp, 37 predicted proteins | sample 7446101 | NCBI WGS metagenome assembly JACCDO01 (sample SAMN15323440, study PRJNA562643) | freshwater metagenome | isolation source: river surface water | place: USA:Blue River Watershed | collected 2017-08-16 | reverse complement strand
AATGCAAAATAATGTAAATATAAAAGAAGAAAACCAAATTGAAAAACAAGCATAAATAAAATATTAAATATTTATAAATATATTATATAAATGTCAGAATTCAAAATATGTTTGCGAGTATTTCCAGTAAATAGACGTGCATCATTTGCATCACGCGAATTAACATTTAATATAAATAATCCAACAGTATCAGATATTGGTAAATATTATAGTGATATAGATATAACCAAATATAAAGTATCACGAGGTACATCATTTATATCAAACGATACTGTATTAGTGCGAAATGAAACTTTAAATTTAATACCAATTTAATAAAAAAATATAAAATAATCAAATATATATAAAATTATTTGATTATTTATAAAATACAAATGAATAAAATAATAAGACCATATAACTTAATTTATCATAATTTACGTAATGTAATAACATTAAATAATAAGAATTTTTTAATAGATGTAGCTCGTATAATAGATTTTAATTATTATTCTAGATATAATTATAGTAGTAAATATCACGAGATTTATATAGAATATTATGAAGATAAACCATATCAATATTCAAATATTTATCATTCACGATTTTATGATAAAGAATATAATATATTTTTAAATGAAGTAAATATGATAAATAAAAAAAAATTAATATTAGATAAATTAATATATAAATCTAATAAATAATTAGGTTTGCTTTATCTAATTCATTTATAATAAAACTTCGAATATCAAATGATAATTTCATATAATTAGTATCAGGTATGATAATATCAAATTGTTTAGAAATATATTTAATATAATCAATAGATATCTCTTTTAGAAAAGAGTAATAATATTTAGGATACAGAATATAATTATTCTTATAGAAATTAAGATTTTGCTCAAGAGTTGCTAATATAAAAGCGAGGTTATGTATCTCATATTTACTAATAGTAATACTTATATTATTAGTACGAGTAATATAATTAATTCTTGATAAAATACAATCAATATTTAAAGTACTTTCGATTTCTATAATACGTTTTGCACGTATATCTTCATTAATATATGTATTTGGCGAATCGTCTATAAATATAGTACCATTAGTAATTTCCTTATAGAATTTAGATTTTAATTTAGATATTTCAAGAAAACTAAATTTATTGTCCATTATTAATATACATAAATAATAATATGAAAGAATTTTCGAATCAAGAGATTGAAGAATTAAAAAAGAAATTTAATAATGAAATAAAAAATGGAGTAATTCATTTATCATATTTACCAGAAATAGATAAAGAAAGATATGAAAAAGATTATAAAGAAATATTAAATAGAGATTATTGTAGAGATAAATTAATAGAAATTATAAGTAACTTTGAAGAAAATTATAATTTTTATCTAAAAAAAAATAATACTCGAAATGAGTTAATTGAAATAATATGTAATTTAGAACAAAATCCAAATTATTATAAAAGAAAATATGTTTTAAAACCATTTTATATAGAAGAAAATATAATATACGGCGATATAGAGTATATACGATATATCGCGAAACAATTTAATATAAATTGGATAGAACATAATCCAACAATAACTGCAAAAGATAGAATAAAATTATCAAGACAATTAAAAGAATCTGGTTATATAATTTAGTTAATAAAACCAACGCTTAAATAATATAATATATAAGCGTAATAAAACGATATTTTGAATAATAGTATATAAATATAATATACGCGTAGCATAGTGAATAATGTAAAATAATTCAATTTTTCGTAAAATTAACGCTTAAATAATATAATAAATTAGTTAAATAATACAAAAATTATAAAAATGTACCGAGTACAGTATTAGAACCGTTAATATAATCGTTATTTTTAATAAATGATTTAAATCGATGTCCCTGTTCAATAATTAAATCAACCCTCGAACCTAATTTAATTAATCCCATAATATTACCTTTTTTAACATTTTCGCCAGGTTTAATATATGTACTAATACGTCTTGCTAATAAACCAGCTATTTGGTACATTTTAATACGTCCATTATTCGTATTATAAATAGTAATATTTTTTTCATTATCTCTAGATTTATTAAAGTCAAAAGCTAAATTAAATTTCCCAGTATTATCATACGTAACCAAATCAACAATACCATCTACTGGATTTAATTGCCAATGAATATCTTTAACAGATAAAAATATAGAAATAAGATATGAATTATCGTTTTTATTATAGATAGAACGCATAACTTTACCAAAACAAGGACCTCTAACAATTTTATTAGATTCATTAAAAGAATTTATTTTAGGTTTTCTATAAAAAAATAATAAAATAGCAATAACAATTGATGTAATTAAGAATAAATATTTTATCATTATGTATATTTATAATGATAATATATAATTTTTTTATTAAAAACAACTATTATCTTTAGCCATAAATTCAGGAAAATTATCTCCTAATTTGTTTTCAATTTTTTTCTTAAGTTTATCATAAGATAAAATTTCAATTTTACTAGATTTACATAAAAAACCCTTATAATTATCAAAATCAAACCAATATTTAATAGTAGCATATGATCTACGAATGTATTTATTATCTTTATAAAAAATATATTCACGATTATCACTATCTATATTTATATCTATACCATCAATAAGTTCATCATTTTCAAAATCTGAATCAGTGTCTGAATAAAAATCTAAATCATTATTCGTATTAATAACCGAATCATATGTTTTTAATTGTCTAAGTCTTTTAGGTTTTAAATCATCAGAACGACTATTTAATTTACGAAATTCAATCTCTGCTAATTTTTTTTCACGTATTGTAAAAATAAATTTATCAGTTGGTTTTAATTTTTTTAGTTCATCTATTGGGATAGCTTTTTGTAAGAAATCTTCAATCAGTTTTTTATTTTCTAATAAATGTTTAGTTAATAAATCAATAATTTCTTTTTTACGTTCGTCAAGTGTTAATGATAAAAAGCGTGTTAATTCAAATTTAACAAAATCTTTATCATCTGCATCCATTTCATCTAATGTATCTTTATATTTAACAAGTTTTTTAATTACTTCTGGTATATGGATACAAAATAGTTCTACTAAGTCATTTAGATGTATCCAATAAAAACGTCCATTTAAATTAATATATGCATGTGAATCATCAGAATTATCCATAAACATATTTTTAGTAAGTGGATTATCAGATTCAAGAATAACTTTACATATTCTGGTTACAATAGAATAATTAAAGTCGGTTAATGCATCTTTTTTACACTCTTGGATACATTCGGTTAATACTTTACATTTATCTTCGAGGAATTTATCAACTAAATAAGAACCAATATTAAGTATATGTTTGCTATTATCATTTAACATTCTAGAATTAAATTCATCAAGATTTGTAATATAAAAATCACCGTTAAAATTATTTATAATCGGATTTGTAATATTATTAATAATACCATTATTAGTATTTTGAATTAAATTATTAGTTAAACCATTTTTAATAAGTTCATTAATAATACCAGAATATTTACTATTAATATTTTTAATTTCATTTAAATAATCTTTTTTATTACATGTTAGTTCATGCCTATATCTGGATGAAGTATGGTAATATATAGAATAACAATATTGACATTTATATATTTTGTTACCATCCACTTCTGAAATATCATTTTTGGGTTTATCTAATTTATTAAGTAAGTCATCAATACTAATATCTGATAATATAGGTTTGCATTTGTTTTTTTTAGTTAAATGCCTATATAAATTAGATGTTCGATTAGTAGAATATCCACATCTATCGCATTTAATAATTTCAGACATATTTATATATTAGAATATTAAATTTAATATATTTTAATTTGGACAGTTTTTTTAATAAAAAAATAATTAAATAATCATTTAGTTATTCAGTAATATCTAATTTATTAATAACATTATTCATTTCAGAAACAATATCTTTATAGTTCTTGATTATAAATATAATAGATGAAGTACGTGTATCATATTTTACTAAATCATATAAATTATAGCTATTTATAAATAATTCTGATTTAATAAGTACTAAATTGGCTAATTTAATAAAACTTATTATGATATCTTTAGGACAATCATTAGATAAATCATATATATCATACGAATCATTAATATAATCAACAATATGTATAATTTTGCTTGGATCTAATTTATTAATGTCATCTATATCAATACATATAATATATTCATTTATTTGATCACTAAAATATTTAATACTATTTTCATTTGATAATTCAATAGTATCATCATTTTCAATATTAGTTTCTGAATTCATTTTAAATAAGTTTTTATAAATAATAAAGTAAATATTGCTTATAAAATCAAATTTTTAAAGAAATACATCGTATAAATAGTTTTATAAGTGGATAAAATAAAATAATAATATATATTATATAATGGCTACAAGTGCAAAATTAGTATATAATAGTTGTATAAATAGCGTATGTACAATATTAAATAGAGCAAATAATGGAGGTTATTCATTAGGTCAAGGATTCTGGATAGAAGGACCACAACCTAATATAGGACCACCAATCTATGGTTATTTAGCAACAGCTGCGCACGTAATTATAGATGGTACTTTAACAAGTAGACCTGTATCATCTAATCTATGGATACATACAACATTTCCAACAAATAATATAATACGTGTTAATGGTACATCTGTTAGAGTAATGGGATTTGATAGATTAGCGGATGTTGCATTATTACGTGTTCAATATAGTGGTTCGCCTGTATATCCTGCGTTAGTATATGGAAATTCACGTACAGATGTATCATGTGGTGATAATGTAACCTGTATTGGTTATCCATTAGGTTTTGATGTTCAATCTGTAACAAGAGGTACAATAAGAGATAATAAATCAGTACCAGATACTTATTTTTCCGGAACTGGTGGAGGCTTTATGGAATCAGTTATGACAGATTGTGCGATTTATGGTGGAAATTCAGGTGGTCCATTAATAAATGATGATAATAAATGGATAGGTATATTATCATGGGGTATTGGTTCAGATGGTACAATTAATGGTGGTGTATCAAGTTATGTTGCAATGAATATATTTCAATATTTTATGACAAATTTTACAGCAAGTATAATAAATTATCCAAAAGGTTATTTAGGTATATTTGGACGTCCAGTTGATGTATTATTATCTGTTTTACGTGGTATGACTGATGTAAAAGGTTTTCAAGTAACAGCTTTAGATACTACAGTAACTCCAGCCAAATTTGCAGTAGGTGATATAATATTATCCGTAAATGGTGTAGATATAGGTTTATTAAACAACCAATATTCATTATTTACTGCAGTTCAATTAGCAATACCAGGTACAATATTAACAGTAACTTATATTCCAAATAGGGCATCGGTATCAACCATATTAACCAAACAAGTTACAACAGTCGCATTTCCCGCAGCAAGAGATACCGTATTTTCAGGTTATCGTTCTCAAGTATTAAGTAGCAAACAATTAAGTAGAAGTCAAGGAAATGCTATATAAAAAAACAATAATTAATTACATTGTTAAATTAATTCTGAAAAATTATTTAAGAAATGGATTAATTGTTGTTTATTTTTAGAAGGTAATGAATCAATTTCGTTACCAACATTGTATAAATTATTTTTTTTATAGCTATTATCATAATTATCATAATAACTATCATTATTATTATATTTATTATATATTTGAAAGTATATAGGTAATATACTTGTAATATATTTATATAATTGTTGTTTATTAAGTCTAGCTGCAATAGCTGAAATATATACGATTTTTTCTTTATAACATATAAGTCTATATCCTCTAAATTCTTTATTATCAGGATTAATTCTTAATTTGTTTTCACAATCTTCAATATTTTCAGTAAGAGCGTTAATGTAACTTGTACAGTAGTCTAAGTTTGCAGGCATTTTTTAATACTTTTATATATTAATTTATTTAAATATTATACAATCAAATTTTTTTTATATATTTTTTTATAAGAGGATAAATAATAAATAATTAAGAAAATTTGATTTATATTAATAACAACATTATCAATATTATCCAACAAAATGTCAATTAATAATAATTATATTAATACACAACAACATGCTATAGATACATTAGTTAAAGCGACCGAATTTGTAGATAAAAATATACAATCTTTATCTATAAATCAATCAAATCTTCTATTAGATACAAGTCATACCTTTATAATTAAAATAAAGGGCGTTCATTTAGAAAAAGTTATAAATATTTATAAATTATTTAATAATAATTTAAAACAAGAATTTATAAATTTAATATCAATATCAGATATAACAAAAGATATTACACCTATTAAAAATAGTACAAGAACTTTTAAAGATTATATTTTACAGTATGAGAAAATAAGAATAACTGGTAAAGACCAACATAGATTATTTTTAACTAAAAAAGGTTTAGAAAAATTTATTAAATACGTAGATTCAAAAAAAGATAAAAAAGTAAATATATTTTGTAATAATAAAATAGATAATAATGAATTTGTTAATTCTTTATTATTTATTAAAAATCAAATGATTTAACTTTATTTATAACTATATTTTTTTTTAATATTTACTTATATTAAAATGGATATATTAAAAAACGTATTTACATTAACATTATTATTAGCTGGATTTGAAATAATAGCGATGACATTATTACAAAAAGAACAATTACAAAGTAATAAATCTTATTTAATTATAGCAATGGCTATATATGGATTAATAATACCAATAATAATATTAAAAACTCTGAACTATAATGGTATTGGAACTGTAAATTTAATGTGGAATATTTTAACAACGGTATCAATGGTTATAATCGGTTATTATTATTTTAATGAAAAAATAAATCATCTTCATGTATTAAGTTTAATGTTTGGTATAGCATCAATTATATTATTATATGTAGCAAGCGATTTTAAATGAGGATGATTATTCAGAAATATTATACATATTTTGAAATAAGTTAATAGAATCTAAAAATATACCAAGAGAACCATTAATATAATCAGGATTAATACAATTTTTAGAATCAACTAATATATTTTTAGTATCATATAATGTATATAAAATAAAAATAATAATAGCAATATATGATAATTTTTTATTAAATTTACTACTATACATTTCTGGTTTAAAATGAATAATAATTAATTCAGTAATTCTAGCAATTAATAAACCACATAATGCCATGAATAAATAAGTACCCCATGAATCTTTAATTAATTTAGGAAATGTAAATGCAACAAAAGTAAGTATTATAAAAATTAATAATGTAGTAATACCAATATGATTGAATGTATTACGATTCTTAACGTAAAAAGGATATAACATAATACCAGATAATATTAAAAATAATAGATATAAAATATGTTTTGTAATAAAATATTTAGGAGGCATAAGTAAAAGTGGAATAAAAATAAGTAAAGTACCTACAAAAATTAATATAGTTTTAGAACTAGCAAATAATGTACTTAATGACACATTATAGTTATTTAATGTAGTAACTGTAGATAAAACAATACCCCATGCTAATAGAAAATATAAATATGTATTTAAAACGAAATTATCACAATGAAAACGTAGTGGTTTAAAAGAAACTGAATTAGTTATAATACCTAATGTAGACAAACCACTTAATAATATATAATATAAAACTTCCTTATTCATACTTATAATATAAACCAATTTTATAATTTTATAAAAAATAAATTAAAATTATGAAATTATTAATTTAACTAAACTATATCAGTATCATCTTCTATATCATTATCTGAACTATTTATACTAATATAATTATTATCATTAGTACTATCATTATATATACATAATTGTATAATTTTAGAATCACCACCTTCGAATGATTGTATATATTCTGTAATTTTATTAGCAGCGTTATTTATATAATTAATATTATCAGTATTCGGGTCTGCATAATAATTAATTAAGTATGTTGGTGTTGAAATTAAACTTATCTCTAAATTAGGATATTCAACTAAAATTTGGTTTAATACGTTTTTAATTGCATTAATTCCTTCTTTACCCACACAGCTAATAGAAACCTTTGCGGTTAAATTAACTTTTTTTGTTATATATGACTTATTAAGAATATCTCGAAATTTATTATAAACTTCAACTTCCATAATTTTATCAAAAGGGTATATTAAGTTATCTTTAGATATGTTGTAAAATACCATATCAGGATGTTCAAATTTAGTATAAATATCCCAAATATAATTAGTATAAATATCATGTATATTAATACCAGTATCTATAGATAATCTATTTAAAATAGAATGTACTCGTTTACTTTTATTGTATTTATCAATAGCATTATTATATTCATTAATATTAACAGTTTTTTTACTTAAATCAATATATTTTTTATTACTATCAACATTTATAACTTCTGCAACAAATAAAGCATTTTTTTTTACAACCGAATTTATATTTTTAATACGTGTTTTGCTTAATTCTTTATATGGTATTAATGCAGGTATATTACAGTATTCTGGTAAAATAACACTACATCCATCATATGGTATATCAACACAAATACATATAACTTTATCATTAATTTCTGGTAATTCAGATGGATAATAGTTATGACTGTTTAAATTAAAAGACATTTTATATTTTTTTATAATTATTAAAGATTTATATGATAATATTATCAAATTTTATAATAAATGATAAAAGAAATAAGTAAAGAAGTTATTTTAAATTTAATAAAAAAATATAAAATATTAGTTTTTTCTAAAAGCTATTGTCCATTTTGTAAAAAGAGTAAAGAAATACTAAGTAAATATCATAATGTAAAGGTTATAGAGTTAGATAAATTAAATAGTGAATTAATGAATAAAATACAACTAATTTTAAAAGATATAACAAAGAAATCAACTGTTCCACAAATATTTATAAATAGCGAATTAGTAGGCGGATGTGATGATTTAGAAAAAATCGAGAATAATGGTTCATTAAAAAAATTGATAAATAAATAAATAAAAAAATATAGTTATAAAAATGTCAGAAATATCAAATTTACAAGTAAATATAGATAATAATAATGATGAAATCGAAGATATAGATTTAGAGTTTAAAAATTTATTACTTTTAAAAAAAAAGAAAAAGAAATTATTAAAAAATATAGATGATAAAGTTGATAATACAGTTGATAATACTGAATTAAAAAATGGTTTAGTAATTAAAGATAATATATCTGTTGATAACTTTAACTATGATTTAATGTTAAATAGAGCATTAAATAATAGGATATCTATATCAGAATCTAAAACCCATTTAAAATTAGTTCCACCGTTAGTAGAAAAAATAAGCATTAAAAAGGTTATGTTTGTAAATATAAAACAAATATCAAATATAATAGAACGTGATATTGAACATTTAAAGCAATTTATATTGACTGAATGTAGTACTACTGGTTCATTTGATGAAGAAAAAAGATTAATTTTAAAAGGTAGATATGATAGTAAGCAAATAGAAAGCATATTGAAAAAATATATAAATGAATATGTAAAATGTAATAATTGTAGCAATTTAAGTACTAAATTAGAAAAAGATACAATAACTAGATTAACATTTATAATATGTAATAATTGTAAATCTAAAAAATCGGTTTCTTTAATAAAAGAAGGTTTTCATGCAACATTACGTGGTGATAGAATTAAAGAAAGACAAAATGCATAATTTATTGAGAATCAACTAAATTATTAACATCGGTTTCATTCATAAATTTACATAATTTTTTTTTTAAGATAGGAATATTATTTTTATAAAAAAAATAAGGTGGATTAAGAATTAAGTCATAGTCCGTATTAAAATCATATTTTGGTATAAAATTTTTAATATGCAATATAAGATTTAAAAAAATATCTTTTTCTTTATTTTTGTGAATAAGTTCTCGATTCAATTCTTCATAACGATTAACATAGCTTTTATAAGAATAATTATTTTCTTTTAAATATAAAAGAGTTTCAATTGATACCTCTTTATGTCCATAAGATTGTAATTTTAATTCAATAATTTTAATATCAAAATCAATATGTTTTATTAAATTAAGTTTTTTATTATATTCTTGAATAGCTAAATTAACGTTATCTTTAATCATTTCATTAATTAATAAAAGTTGTTTTTCAGTAAAATCCATGAATAATTATTTATAATTCAGATAATTTTAAATAATAATTACCTGAACCTTGAACAGTAATATTTTCATTATTTATAGTTTTAACTGTTTCACCTGCAACTAATAAATTTATTCTTTTAAATAAGTTATCCATATCATATAATCTAATACGAGAGTCATACCATAAATGATATTCATTACTATTTTCGCCGCTTACAATATAAGAGGTACCATATGCTAAATTATCCGTACTATCCGAATATCTTTCAAATATAGTACCAACTACATCACATAAATATTTCATTTCTTTATCAAATACAGATAATTTAAAAGATATAAACATACGACCAGCATAATCATATCCATACATTATTGGATATTTCATATCATAGTTTCTAATAAAATCAATATAGCCAGTAGCGCCTTGTCTATCAGCAATATTAAGCTTTGGAACAGTACCAATTAATAGTTTAATTGAATTCATTTTTTGTAATAAATAATAATTATATATGTTTTAATATCAAATTTTTAGCATTTTATAGATTTAAAATAGTAAAAAAAATATAAAAAATTTTGATAAATATAAAAAAACTTATTACGCAAAATTATATATAAAAATAATAATAATAAAAATAAATTAAAATTATGAAATATTTTACAATAAATTATAATTATAAATTAGATAATAGACTAATTAATTTTATAGTTACGACTATATCAGATACTATAGAAGAATCTTATAGTTTAGTTATAAATAATTTATCATCAAAATTAACAAATATTAAAGAAGAATTAACATTTGATAATTTTAAAGTACATATAAAAACCAGAGATATTATTAGAAGTAATCAAAAAAAAAGTATAATAAATATACGAGTAAATACAAGTTATATAATTAATGATGATAATATAATTAATTTATTATATGAAAATTATAATTAATAACTTATTTTTTTCTCCAATTATCAAACATAAATGGATATTTTAATTTATTAGCAACTGCTGCTTCTTTAAAAGCTTTAACATATGAGAAATAAATCCAAGTAATAATAATAGAATTACACATAATATTAAGTATAATACCTAGATTACCGAAATTTGAGTATAAAATAAGTGTAGTACCAATCATCCAAATAATACTAATAATTAAATAGTCAGATAATGCATCAGCTGCACATTGTAATGTAGCCTGGTCTTTACTAAAGTTTTTAACAGAAAATTTAGAGCTCATTTCAACAGAACCAATCGCAAATTGCATACTTGATAATAAAATAGCCTCGCCTAATATAACAGATACAGAATTACCAGAACCTAACATAATATTATTCTATACTTAGATATTAAATTTAAAATAACTAAAAAAATATAAAAATTTAATTAGATTAATAATATTCTTGATGTCTTCTATATTCTATTTTAATATTAGGATAATTCCGTTTTAATAACTTTACAAAATTATATATATTAGATGCATCGTCCATAATATATTTTAATTTTCTTTTTTTAGTAATTTTATCAACTACAATACTGCTAAAGCGATAGGGACTAAGTAAATCTATTTTTTGCCGCCAATATGCGAATGAATTAGGAAAATTATTAGGATATTTTTTCGGTTCAGATACTAGAATAACATAATATAAATTATATCGACTACTATCTATATTTTTTTTATCATATAACACAGTAGAATAAGTAGTTTTCATTAAAGATTGGATTTTACTTGGAAGATAATCAAGATTAATTTCCATTAATAGTTTCTTTATATTCTATATTAAATTTTTTTTGAATAAAATTTGATTTAAATAATATTAATCAATTTTTTTATATATACTACAGATTATAAAGCATGACATCCACTAATTATCAAGTTTATTATGGACCAAATTATGGTTCAAATAAAATAAAAGAAAAAAAATATAAGTCATGTGATATAATAAAAAGTAACTTATTATTAATTGATTATTATGATATATTAAAAGTAGATGAACTACAAGCATCACAGTGTAGATTTAGACTATTAACAAATGTTATAGATACCGATACAAATATGATACAAGTATCATTACAAATAAATAATAAAAATTATGAATCATATTGTAATATACCATTAAATGAATTAAAACATAAAAACATAATAGATTTTAAACAAAATAATCTTGTAACCGTTAATTTAGGTTTAAATGAATTAGTAATTAATAATAGTAAAGTAAAAAAATATCTAATATTAGATATAGAATTAACTGAAAAATCTCTAAAAAGATTACAAAAACAATTAGAAGACTAATTATTTCATTCTAAACATATAATATATTATTTTTTTACCAAATGTATCATATACGCTTTTAAGATGTTTAATATTATCATCTATAAATATAATTGAATTATATTTTGAAATATCAATATATTGTTTTATATATTCACCTTTAGAATAACCATTTGTAAATAGAATGTTATTTTTACATATATTTATACCTACATGTTCTAGATGTTCATGTGTAATATGGTCAAGATTGTAATTACGAGCGGTTAGCAATAATAATTCATTGTTATTAGTTGATATTTTATCAATTAGCTCAATAAAACCATTATAATCTGTTGCACAAGGCTTATTATTATGTATATAATATAACCATTCACCTAATGCTAGATGGTCAGATTCTTCATATGAATTTAATTTAGTCATATGATGTTCTATAGTTTTTTTCCACCATAAATCATTAATTTCATCATATTTTAATATAGTTTCATCTATATCACATAATATTAGGGTATGTGAGGTATTTAATTCGACTTCACTAAAACTTTCAATAATTTTATACTGCATTTTCTTTATTTTAATAAATCAAAAAAATAATATGATATAAATCAAATTTTTTATTTAGTGTCTATATATTTAATTTCAGCACATTTTTCATTACATCTACATGGATTTTTATAAATAATATTTGGATATGTTTTTAATCTACATTGACGTGGTATAAGAATAACTGAATTAAATTTATTTTTATTAATTAATTTATCAGTATTATACATATAATTAAAATTTCTAATTTTATTAAGTTGATTAGATGCAGCTTTTAAAGTAGAACATATTAATATAAAACCAAAAAGTCCCATAATATAATTATTTTAATTTATAAATTTTTATATAAAAAAAAATATCAAATTTTAAATTAATCTAATTCTTTGAAATAACTTCAGGTAATGTTACTAAATCTATAAGTAAATTAGAAATATTTTTGCTAGATAAACATGATAGATTAAATAATTCAACAGATGTATTTTTAATATTAGTAATAATATTATTAGTTACGATTGAATCATTCGAATAGTTAAATTCCATTAAAGCTTGTGATAAATCAAATAACTCATTATTAAATAAGTTTAAATTATCAATTAATAATTTATTAGATGTATGTCGTAATACAAGATTACTTACATTGGTAGTAATATATTCATTATATGTAACTAAGTTAATTAAAATATTATATAAATTAATTAATATTGTATTGTTTAATTCGGTATTATTAACAGTATTAATATAATATCTTGTACGTATTAGAATCTTAAGTAACACAATGAAATAATTAAATATATTAATATTAATATAAACTAGATCTTCTTTTAAAATACGTTTGTATAATTTAATAATATTATCAATATTATGATTATGAGCGATTTTAACAGTAATTTCATTAATAGTTAATTTATTGCTTTTAGTTAAAATATCTAACACTTCTAATATTATTGTATCTATTTTATTAGAAATAAATGAGAGATTAATACTATGTATTTTAGTATTATTATTAATATTATCATTTTCAGATTGATTTATATTTTCAGTATTTTTAGTATTATTTGAATTAATAGTTTCTTTTTGGGTTTTATTATCTATATTATCTATATTAGATGTATCAATAATATTTTCGTTAATATTATTAATAATAACTTCATTATCATTATTAATAATATTTGTATTAATAGAATTATTGTTTTCATTTGAAATACTTTTTGATAAATTAGTACGTGGTTTTTTAACTCTCATGCGTACTCTTTCAACAGGTAATTCAGCGACTCTTTTAGAAGTAATATTATCAGACATTTTATTCGATATTTGTTTTTTTATATATTTGGTTTATAAAAAAAATATTTAATATATCAAATTTTTTTTTATATTATATATTCCATAAATATTTGAGTATTAATGAGTTAATAATATCGTGTGATAAAATTGTATTATTCACTAATAATTTAGATATATTTTTAGAATTATTTATATAATTTTGAATACGATTAAATATAAATGGAAATTCTAGTTGAGATATATTTATGTTTTTAATAATGATTTGATAAATATTTTCGGTTATATCAAAACTATATTGATTATTTTCAACCCATGTAGTTATATAGAATTTAGTTGATAATAAAATAGGTTTGTTAGATTTATCTAAATAATTATTTAGTAATTGAACATTATTATTACCTAGAATAGTAGATATTTGTAAGTTAGGATATATATTATATTTTAAAACATATTTATCAATTAGGTAATTAATAAAATTATCTCGATTATATTTAATTGATATATTGATAATTGTATTTAAGAATTCTTGATTTTGGTTATCATTATAATCAGTATATATATTATTAATAAATAACCACTCGAATATATTAAACTTACCATATTTAATAGATAATTCTAATAAATTACGTTTAACTTTATTAATATCTTCCATAAAAAAGTCGGTATTTTCATATATATATTTAAATAGTTCTAAATTACCATTTTCAATCGCTAATTCAATATCATCTGTAGAATAAATACCATAATTATTATCTTCGTTTGTATAAAAATGTATATTAATTTGTTTTAAAGAATTTATTTGTCCTTTTTTAATAAGAAATGGAATAATAGGATATAGGTTGTCAATTAGTAAATTTAAATGAGTTAAACTTAAATTAATAATATTTTGAAAACCCCAAATAAATATATTAGATATTAATTTATTATCTAATTTTAATTTAGTTTTATGATTTATAATTAAATATTCATAACATTCAACATTATTATTTATGATAATATGATTTATAATTTTATCGCAAATAATAAGACCATTATTAATAAATAATATTAAATCTGATAAAGTAAGTTCTTCATTACTAAATGATTGAATTAAGTAATAATCAGGTATATATGTTTTATTATTAATTAAATCATATATAATTTGTTTATCATAACTTAAAATAGCATTAATTTCATCTAATTTTAATTTATTATTATTAATATTTAGATATTTATGAATACAGTTAATATCATAATTTTTTACCCAATTTTGAAAAATTGAAATATCACTAATAATATTGGACATATCTTTATATAAAAAAAATATATTAAATGATATTATCAAATTTATTAATTAATCAGATATATTTTCATATATATCATAATCTATACCATCATCATTAATATTATCTTCATTATTATTTTCATAGATGATAACATTACTTTCAATTAATTCATTTATTAATTTTTTATTTTGATATGAATTACGTTTGCTTTGTAAATACCAATTAATATTAAATTGTTTAGCTATTAGATATAAAAATTTATTTGGCATTAAAATAACATCTCTAAACGAATATTCTCGATCTAGAATAAGTTTATCTTTTAAAAAGGCTGGATGAAAATCAAGATATCTAAGTTTTTCAATTGCACGATGTTTTGTTTTAGATGCCGCTATTTTATAATTATATTGATTCGTATGATTTTTTATTATATTATTTATTTCTTTTAAACTATAATTCATATAATTATAATTTAAAGGTGGTATTTGTGGTATATTTTCATAATTTAAAGAATATAATGCAGGTATTTGCGTCGGTATATTATAATTAATTATAATATCTGCATTATCAATTTCAGATGAAAATAATGTGTTTAAAATATTTACTTCATCATCTGTAAATTTATTAAATATATTTTGATAGTATTTAGCAGAATAAACTTGGTACATTTTTATAAAAAAAATAATAAAGTTATACCTATTTTATCAAATTTTTTTATACTATTTTATTCATTTGTATTAACTCATTAATTAATTTTAATCTATGATTTGTACGTACGACTGGTATATCTTGCATCCATTCTATATTAAACTGCTTCGCAACAATTTTCATGTCTTGTAAATTACATGCAAGTAATAATTCTTTTGGATATGTAGGATATAATGCAAATTTAGTTTTATAATAATATGGATATTTGTTTTCGAAACGAATAATGTTTCTGGAATGTTGAACATTAATACCTAACGATATTTTATATCCTCTTTTAAGTGATAATTCATTAATTATAACATCAAGTTCTTTTTTTGTTTTAAAATTTAAATAATCATCAACTAATAAGTATGGTTCATCGTGTTGATGAGTACATAATTTCATATAATAATTATATGTAATTGGACTATTGTTAATAACAACTAAATTATTATTTAATTCAGGTTCAAATTTTGTACGTAACATATCCGCTTCTTCATCCGTAAATGGTGTTAATGTTGTTAAATATAATTGACCACCGCCAAATTTATGATATTTATTAGTATCTTCTGACATTTTTTATTTAAAATAAATTTAAAACATTAATTAATCAATTTTTTTTATACATATAGTACAATCTGTATTACATTGATGGTCTGGTATTATATAATTATTACCATAATAACATGTTAATAAATTTGATGGTATATTTGGTATAAATGTTTTACGATTTAGAAAATCAACAGGTTTTAATGGATATATCCAGTTAGTTGGATAATCAGTACAAGTCTCATTTAGATAATATTTAGAGTATAATAATGGTATATCGCGACTTAATCTATCATTATTTGTTGAAAATGGAAATATATCAGCTGAAATACGAGTGTCTTTATGTATAACTTCGATATTCTTATAATTAAAAACTTCTTTAATATTAACAGTAAATTCAGGATATGATTTAATTATATGTAATAATTGAGATTTATAAGTATTATATTGGTTAATATCAATACCAAAATCTAAGTCATAATCATAGCAAATAATATCTTTATTACGTACATAACCAAGTAAAGTACCATATACTAAAAATGGTTTAGTATTAGTTTTTTCACTAGCATCTATAAAAATATTATATAATTTAATTAAAATATCTTTACGTTTTTTAACATCAACCTCTTTACGAATTTTTATATTATTTTTTTGATTTAAATGAAATAATATAAAAGATATAATTAATAATATAATTAAAACTGATAAAGATAAATATAAGTTAAATTGCATTTATAAAATATATATTTATTCTTTTTTTCTCCAAATATAAAAATTAAAAGTTAATATATAGTTAATGGAAGAAGATATTATAAAACAAGAAGTTGAAAGACGTGTTAATTTAGTTACATCATTTGCAGAAGAATGTATTGAAAAAGATGAATTACGTAAAAAAATCGATTATGCAATCCGTAATAATAAGACATTAATAGCATATGATGGTATGGAACCATCCGGAAAAATACATATTGCACAAGGGTTAATTCGTGCAATAAATACTAATAAGTTGATTGATGCAGGTTTTCAATTTAAATTTTATATAGCAGATTGGTTTGCAAAAATGAACTTGAAACATGGTGGTGATTTAAATAAAATTCGCAATTCAGGAGTTGAAATGAAGATTATTTGGGAGGCCTGCGGTATGAATTTAGATAAGGTTGAATTTATATGGGCCTCAGATGAGATAACAAATAGATCCGGAGAGTATTGGTTATTAGTATTAGATATTGCAACTAAGTTTAATTTAAACCGTGTTTTAAAATGTACGCAGATTATGGGCAGAAATGAAACGGATGATTTAGCAAGTTCACAGATATTTTATCCAGTAATGCAGTGTGCTGATATATTTTTTTTAAAGGCAGATCTGTGTTCTCTCGGTATGGACCAACGTAAAGTTAATGTAATGGCTCGTGAATATTGCGATAAAGCGAAAATACGCCATAAACCTGTAATGGTACATCATCATATGTTATCGGGATTAGATGGAACAAAAATGAGTAAATCCAATCCAGATAACGCTATTTTTATGGAGGATTCAGCGAAGGATATAAAAAGAAAAATAGGAAAGGCCTTTTGTGAACCTAAAAACATCGAGAAGAATCCGGTATTAGAATATTTTAGATATATAGTTTTTGAAATGGAGAAAGAACCGGTTGTGATTGAAAGGCCGGAACAGTATGGAGGAAATAAAAAGTATAGTATCTACAATGATTTAGAGACTGAATTTGGCGAAGGAATCATTGACCCAGTTGATTTAAAACAAAATTGCATTCGTTATATAACAAAATATATTAATGATGTGAAAGAAAGATTGAGATTGAATGGAACAGAACAATATAGTTTATAAAAAAATATAATTTATGATTTTAGTTTATTCATTTTTTATAAATTTTATATTATCGCGTAATTCATTCGTATAATTAACATAGGTACGACCACACCATAGTGCAGTTACTAAAAATGGCATTTGATACGCGATAGACCCAGCTAATAATGTTATAAACATTAAATTAGATTTACGTTCTAATTCAGACTTAGAACCATACACTGTTAAGCCAGTACAAGGATTTTTTACTGTTTTATTAACATATAATTTAGTTAAACTATCTAATTCTGTATAAACTGCATACGATAACATAATAGTAACACCATATCTTTGAAAGTATTGAGGTGGCATATATTTTTCTTTAGATAAATGGTTCATAAATTTATTAGCATTTGTAGTAAATTTGTTATAAAATTGTCTATACATTATAATAAGTATTTTTTATTAAAAAAATAAAATTATAATAAATAAATCAAATTTTTGTTATTAAATATATAAAAAGATAATATTAAAATTATAATTATAAAATGAATAATTTTAATAATATTATAAGTAATATATCGTGGAGTATGGAAACATTACCAAGTACAGCTAGAATAAGAAACATTGAAAATCTGGATTATATAAATATACCAGAAAATATTTTAAATTATAAATTACCATACTCAAATATTGCAAGTAAAATAATTCTTCTTACTAAAAATGGAGAAATAATTTTAACAACTAATTTTAATGGTACAACTTTTAATGAATGGTTAAATAGTTTATATGAAGGATTACATTTACCAATTAATAATAATGAATTAAACAATATACAACGAGAAAATATATATATTCTAATAAGTCGTTTCGCTGATAGTGAATATAGGAAATTATTAGTAAATAAATTAGAAAATTCAGAATTAAAGCCAGTTAATTTATTAGGTGATTATAAACATTTTGAAGGTGGTCTAAAACGAAATAATAATATATGGAGTTATCGTATTGGTTCATAAAAAAAATAATGAATTGAATATTTATTCAATTTCTTCCATTACAACATCATTTTCAGTTATGGTTGAAATATTTTGTTCAACATTAAAACTAATATTAAAATCAACATCAACCGTTGGTAATGAATTAATAGTATTTTGTTTTAATAATTTATAATCATCAAATGATAATTTAACTTCTGTTCTACAAACTGGACAAATTGTATTTTTAGTTTGCATAAAACATTCTTTATGAAAATAGTGACCACACGATAATGGTTGGTCAATATCTTCTAGTTTAATAGCACATATTATACATTCACTTGGTTTATCTTCAATAAATGTAACATTCGGTATAATACGTTGATTATATTCTTCTAATAATTTTTTATCTTTTTCAGAATTTTGTTTATTAATTTCATCTTTTATTTTCGATAATCTTCCTGTAAAATATTCAAATTTTGGATTTTCATAATAATACTTATTATATAATTTATTAACTGGATTAAATAATATATAGTTTAAAACTGCCATTGTAGTACCATATGTAATCATTGGACCAATAGAAGCACTAATAACAGTTGCACCGAAAATATATCTTAACTTATTAATTTTTAATTTAGAAAATTCATTATTTACTGTTTCAAAGACAGTAGTTTCAGTTAATGTAGATGTTGGATTACTTTTATAATATAATTCTTTAATTATACTAGTTAAATAACTCCATTTACCATTTATATATAAACTTAAACCAAATTTATTATAATTTGCAATTGTGTCATATAAACAATGTGTAACAGTACCCGCGAAAACAATACCACCAGTAATAATTGATGAATATTTCCAGCAATTAATAACATTAGATGATGCAAAATTAGCACTATTTTTTAATGTATTTAAATATATCGAATAATTAGATGTCATTATTTATTATATTTTATTTAATAATTATAATAAATAATTTAATATAATCAAATTTTTTATATAATAAATTTATTTACGATAATAATGATTAAATTCTTTTTTAAGTGATTTACGTTTAATAGAGTTTTTTTGAGGAGAATTACGTTTAGATGAATTTCGTTTCGCGGATTTACGTTTATTGGAACGACGTTTTATTGCATATTTATAACCACCAACTGAATTATTAATATTTTCATCAATAACAATAGGTATTATATAAGATAAATTAAATTTACCAGTATTACAATGATGACCACTAACCCATTCATTGTTAATTAATGCATCGTATGAAATAGCACTATTAATCAAACCATGACCATTAATAATAGAAATAGCCTTATATTTAGCATTTCTGAATACATTTGAAAATAAAACATTTTGCAAATTATCATATGGAATAGTGGCTTCAGTTGCTAAACCTAATTTAACAAGTGAAAATAATAAAAAATTCTGTTCTACATTACCATATGCTTCAATTAAATTACCACTTTGGTCTAAAATATGTGGCGTTAAAGTATTTTTATAACATGGTACATATTTACTTGATGAATTAATAAGTTTAAAAGTCGTACCAAAATATTGGTTATTATGTTTAATTACAAAATTATTTCTATCTTCTTCTAAAAATTCTTTTATTTTTGTATCATCTGACATAATTACATCAAAAATTGATTGATTAATATTTAAGTGTTCAAATATTTGTGCATAATTAAATGATGATTGGGCTTGATTAACTATATTCAATATATTCCATTTAATACTATTTTTATCGTTTAATAATAATTTAGATTCAATTAATTTAGTTGTTATATATTTATTAATATATGAACCCATAATATAATTATCTGATATAGTAGAATCATTAACATTTTTTTGAATTTCATAATATAATTTACTTTCAATAAATTCCTGTATTTGTTCTTTTAAAATATCATTTGTAATATTATAATTTTGTTTATCTCTAAAATATTCAGTTAAATAAATAATAAATATATCTTGAACTTCAAAAACAATATTATTTAAAGTAGATTTATCTAATTGAAAATCAGGATTAGTAGGTTCTATATATTCAGTATTTATATTATCTAAAATTTCATTTAAACATTTTTTTATTATATTTTCTTTATCATTTTGATAATAATCATTATTATTTAAAAACCCTAATGTAATAGGTAAATCACTATTACTATTTATAAAACTAATATAATCATTATTAATTAAGTATGGATTAAAACCATAAATACCTTTATTATTTAAATCTTCTTTATATAAATTTAATTTATTTTGAATAAACTCGGATGAATTAAATATTGTAAATAAATTATCACGATTATAATATTCAGTTAATTCAGTTTTAATTAGTTCATAATCATTAAATTCTGATATATCTTTATATTGAATTAATGTATTATCTGCTTCATCAAAATCAATTCTACGGGATGTATTAAGACTTAAATCAACATCGGTATCATCTTCGTCATAATTTAATCTACGTGATATATTAGTATCAACTGTATTATCTATATCATCCTCGTCATAATTTAATCTACGTGATATATTAGTATCAGGTGTATTATCTGAACCACCAGTTTTAGATATATATTGTTTAACCTGTTTTTTTGGTGATTTTCTATAAAATTTATTTTTATTAATGTGTAAAGTCATATATAATATAAAAGTATATTTTTGTTAATTTAATAAACATAATAATAAAATAAATTTGATAATTAATAAAAAATAATTAATGAATAATTATAAAAAAATTAATTATTAATTATAAAATGTCAAACTTTATATTTGCAGATAATAAAATAACTTTTTCCAAAAATTTGGATAGTCAAATTATGAAAACTTTAGCTGATATAACATCAGATGAAGGTTTTTATCAATCTGAATTTAAAGTATCACCTGAATATTTATTTCAATATTTAGGAGAATTACAAGCAAGAGCAGAATCATCTGATTTTTCATTATTTGAATTAGTCTTATTTTTAAATGAAAAGTTTAAAGATTCAATTGATGCAACTAAGAATATGTTAGATGATAATAAAATATCATTTAATACAATTCAAAATTATTTTAAAATCGGTGATAAAATTATTACTAAAGGTGAATTTAATACATTATCTGGCGGTATAATTACTGATTTATCAATGCAAACAACACAACAAGGTGTAAAATATTATCAAATTCAATATTCTCAAATATCAACTAATGGTAAAGGTGGTATTTTGGTAAATAAATATGCATATATTAATTTCTTTCGTGGAATGGTTAATATAAATACATTAGATACTAAAAAGCCAACCCAAGAAGAATTGAATATTTTATCAGAAAGAGGTAAAAAATTTCTTCAATTAATCAAAGGAAACCATTATAAGCATTATACTGGTAATATGTGGAAGCAAACATATTTTGGACCAATGTTATTTAAAGCAGAAGGTAGATGTATTGTTGATCCACTTGGTTATAAAAAAATGAACCCGAATAATTCACATGATAAAGTAAGTAATATGCATACAATAAGTGACGAAAACTTATTTATGTGTTCTCCATTTATTCGTGGATTTTCATTAGTCGCTAAAACTTGGGGTGAAATGTTTGTAGATAATATTACAGATATAAAATTCGATGAATCAGCATATGATTTATTAGTTTTAAATAATGATATTAAAAAGATGGTAAAAGCATTAATTGTAAATAGTAATAATACTTTTAATGATATAATAACATCTAAATCAGGTGGTGTTATATTCTTATTACAGGGTGCGCCAGGTAGTGGTAAAACATTATTAGCCGAGAGTTCTAGTGAATTATTAAAAAAACCATTATACTCGATTGCCGTAGGCGAATTAGGAACAGATGTTAGTTATTTAGAAAATCAACTCGTTAAAATATTAGAATTAGCTACATCGTGGGATGCAGTGGTTTTAATTGATGAAGCCGATATATTCTTAGCAAAAAGAACTGAACATAATATAATGCATAATGCAATTGTATCCGTATTTTTACGATTATTAGAACGTTATCAAGGGGTAATGTTTTTAACAACAAATCGTAATTCAGATATAGACGAAGCTTTTAAATCGAGAATATCTATTACTATTGGTTTTGATAAACCAAATAAAGAAGTACGTAGATCAATTTGGACTAATTTATTAAAAGCATCAAATACAATCTTATCTGAATCAGATATATTTGAATTATCTGAAAAATATGATATTAATGGAAGACAAATAAAAAATGCGATACGTATATCTCAATCATTAGCAAAAGATGAAAAGGTTGATGTATCTAAATCACATTTTGAATTAGCATTAAGTTATATCTAAAAATTTGATAAAATAATATTTGATTATATTTTTTTATATACAAGAAATGTTTGAAATTGATTTTACAACAGATTTATATATAAAAGATGATATACCAAATATCGAAAAAAATGAAATAATTAATAAATTAGACCAAGAATATAATAAAATAGATATGATTTTATCAACAGATTATGAAAATTTTATAAATAATAAAAGTACTAATACAAATAGAAGATATATTACAATAGCATCTCGTATAAGTATGTTAATGTTATCTGCATTAAATGGATATATAGATGGACATAACTGTAATTTTATAAAAATAGTACAGATTGGTATAGATTATAAGTATCAAAAACTTGGTTTATGTAAAAAATTATTAAATTATATGATAAATAAATTAAAAAATAATAATTATTGGAAATATTTAGTAATAGAATGTGTAAATAATGATTATTTATATAAATATTTATTAAATTCGAATGAATGGAAATTAATGAATATTTCAGATAGAAACTTTTATTGTTTAATATAATTATAAAATTTGATAAAAGAAATAGTTTTTATTTTAAATAATAAAAATGGAAATTAATAAATTTACCAAAAAAGTATTACCAGATATTGAATATTCAATCGATGTTAATCTAATGGATATAAAAAATATATCTAAATTAATAGTTAATTATGTAATTGATAAACGCGATATTTATATAGTTAAATATGGTGTTAATCCAAATAATAATAATATAGAAGATGATGAAATATATGTAAATTATGAACATGAAAATTTAAGACATACCTATATAATGTATGTATGGTCCAGAAATGAAACAGAAGCAAAAGAACAAATAAAGAAATATTTATTAGATAATAAACTAGAACGAGAATTTTATAATAGTTTGTTAGAAATTAATAAATTAAAAGATCTTAATTTACATTTATCTGAATCGAAAGTATTGTGTTTTTATTCAAAACATAATTCATTGTTACTACCATATATAAAATATTATATAAATAATAATACAAGTTTATACTCTAAATTTAAAAATAAAAAAAAAGAAATAATGAGTAGAAAGAAATATTATTAAATAATTATATTATATTTTTTATGTATATAAATAATATAAGGTAAATGAATCAAGTACAAGCAATGCAAGGCATGGTACCAGTGCAAGGATTGACACCAATGCAACAAATGACAGTACCCGAAATAACGATGCATGGTGCGTTAGAATGGAGTAAAGCATTATTTGAAAAATTAGGCTGGATGTTATTGGCTAATTCACATGGTAATGTAATGAAAATAGAAAACTATAAAATGTCAATAATGAATTGTATAAATGCTATTAAAAATAAAAAAAAAGAAATAATGAGTAGAAAGAAATATTATTAAATAATTATATTATATTTTTT
>JACCDO010146389.1_pt1 | contig 25255 bp, 20 predicted proteins | sample 7446101 | NCBI WGS metagenome assembly JACCDO01 (sample SAMN15323440, study PRJNA562643) | freshwater metagenome | isolation source: river surface water | place: USA:Blue River Watershed | collected 2017-08-16 | reverse complement strand
TGGTGTACAAAAGAATGTGCTATAATATTATTAGAAAAAGGTGCAGATCCAAATATAAAAAACTCTGATGGTGATATACCAAGCAATTTAACAAATAATCCTGAAATAAAATTTTTATTAGATAACTATAATGAATATAAAAAAATTCAAGAAGAAAGAGGTATTGATGATCTAAAATTAATTTTTACAAAAGAGAAAAAAGATATAAAATCATCTATTTCTGAATATATTCATTCTAAAAAAAAATTATATAAATAAAAATCAAAAAATATGCAAATAAAATATTTTTACATTTGAATATAAAAATATTTATATATTAAATATTAAATATATAATGAATTATAATATTGTTGCTCTTATTCCTTGCAGAAGTGGTTCTAAAGGAATTATTGATAAAAATATAAAAATTTATAAAGGAATACCACTAATGGCACATAGTATAAATATAGCACTTCAATCTAAATATATTAAAGATGTTTATGTATGTACTGATTCTAAAAAATATCAAGATATTGCATTACATTATGGTGCAAAAGTTACTCCCATTAGACCAGAAAATATTAGTGGTGATCTTTCACCAGATATTGATACTTTTAAATTCTTTTTAGAATTTGTTAATGCTGATATTATAGTTCATCTAAGACCAACATATCCAAATAGAACATTAGAATTACTTGATGATACTATTGAAAAATTTATAAATTCTTATAATAAATATGATAGTTTAAGAACTGTTATAAAAATTGATAAATGTCCTTATAAAATGTATCATATTGATAATAATGAAAATGGATATAATAATCTTGTTCCAATAATTAAAGAATTTAATAATTATATTGAACATTATAATCAAGCAAGACAAATATTCCCTACTACATATTTACATAATGGATGCATTGATATTGTAAAATCAAAAATAATACTTGAAAAAAATATGTTATCTGGAAATAATATATATCCATATATAATGAATGATGATGAAAATAATGATATAGATAATATTGAAGATTTTATTAAATCTGAATCAAAAAAATAATATTTTTCTTAAATTTATTATAAAATTATTTAATATAAAAAAAATTTATAATAATAATGTAATAAAAATTGATTCATTTTTTATCTTAGGAAATAAATTTATAAATTATATAAACAAAAAAAAATGCAGATTATTACAATTTTACTATCTTTCTTGTTGATAGTTCCATATCTTTATGCTGAACATGAAAAACATAGAGGAATTCAAAATCGTAATTATAATCAAAAACAATATAATGATTATTTAATGGCAAAAACAACGATTAATATTAATGATCGAATTTGGTATAATAAAGTAATTACAGAATCATTTCATGAATTATTATGTCCATATATGCAGGAATTAATAGTATTTGAACAATCAAATTATTATAAAACATTAGGATATAAATCATTAGAAGATTATCATTTATATATGCTAAAAAATATTAGTGATTTTTATATAAATGAAATATATAATCAACGAAACTATCCAACATATCGTGAAAATGTTACATTAGAAAATATAATTATGAAAGATGTTTATATATATTATAAGTATCATTGTCGAAAATATAAAATAAATAATTCAATTGTAAATTATTATATGAAAAATCATAACAATATATCACATAAAAATATTAATTATTATAATCATAAAAATACAATTAATTCCAGAAATAAAAAAATACCTCATGCAATACATGATGAAAAAAAATATTATTTCAGTAAATATATACTAATCATTATCTTTACTATTTTTTGTTTACTAAATGTATATCCAACTATATATGTTAGAAAATATAAATAAAATAAACAAAATTATTATATTATTTTTTTCTACACAATTAATATAATGAATTTTAATAATACAAAAAAACAAATATTGGCAATAAAATTTATATCTTGTATTATTATAAATTTTTTAAGATTAAGAGAATTAAGAACAAATATTATTAATAATCATTTAGTTGATAAATTAACACTATTAAAAGATTTATCAAAATTAACATATGATATACTTACATTTAATTTAATTTCTCTAATATCTAATACAATTCCTATGTATTTTAAATTTAAAAAACTAATTAAAAATTTCTTGAAAAAAAATAATTAGATTATTTTCTTATTAAAACATATTTATTATTATTATGAATAATAAATATAAAATAAACATAAATAATGTATATAATTCTTCAAAATTATTATTTTCAATACCTATTCATGAAAAACAAGATATTATAAATAATCAAATTGAAAATATATTTAATTATAATCCCAATTCATCTATTATATTTCATATTAATAATAGTTTCAAAAATTTTAATAGCACACTAACAAATTATAAAAATGTATATTTTAATTCAAATAGATTTAATTATGAATATGCAAGAGGACTCTTTTGGATCCATATTAATAATTTTTTAGAAGCAATAAAATTAGGAGTAGATTTTGAATATTTTATTATAATATCATCCAATGAAATGTTTATTAAAAACGGGCTTATCCAATATATTGAAAAAGTTAAAAATGGTGCTCAAATTGTAAAATTTGATAAAAATAATGACTGGCATAACTTTCATAAAAATATTGAAAATAAAGAAAATATAATTAATTTATTAAAAGATATTGGGCTTGATACTATTTATGGAGGACAAACTGAAGGACAATTTTATGAAAAAGAATATTTCTTAAAAATGACAGATATTTATATTAAACATTTCGGAACTAATGAATTAAACGATTTTGAAACAGAAGAAATATTACCACAAACAATATTTAAAAGTTTTAATATTGATTATGGATTACCTATAACAATCCATAATTATTCAAATAAATACGAATTTACTCCAGAAATTATTAATAATATATTAAATAATAATTTTAAAATTAATGCTAAAAAAATTAAAAATAATTTAAATCCTGCTCATTACGATAGCAATGATAATTCATCTGTATATTCTATTAAAAGAGTTGATAGATCCTTTAATAATATAAGATATTATTTAACAAGAAATGGATTTATACTAAATAAAGATATTTTTCAATATAATACATATTATTATTCTCATAATAGCAAAATAATATTAACTAATAATATTATCCATTTTACAAAATATAATAAAGGAATTTTTCATAATTTTGGTTTATATATTGAAAAAGGTAATTATTATTTGACATTTAAAATGAAAATAACCAAAAAAATAAATAATATTAAAAATATTGGTATCAAAGTAAACAATATATTAATTAATTATTTTTTACAAAATTTAGAAGAAAATAAATGGAACAATATTGAATTAAATATTTATGTATACGAAAATGATATTTTAAATTTTATTTTTGATGATTATGATGATATTATTGATATTTATATTAAAGATTTAAAAATAAATGATTTTAATAATAATTATTTATGTAGTAATAAAGAAAATATAATAATTTCACTTTATGAAAATATTAATTATGATGGAAATGAAGATTATGATACTAATTTCAACAATATTTATAATATGATAATAGAACCATTTACTAATATTTATAATATAATTATATTTAATACAATTTTTAATAAAAATAATAGTAATAATATTATTAATAATTACAAACCATACCAATTTTTATTTTTAGATAAAATTGATAATATAAATATATTATTTTCTAAAAATATTGAAATAACAAATAATTTTACAAAATTATATAATATTGATTATAAATTTAATATATTTATAAGTTTAGACTCCATTTTTAAAAAAAAAATTACAGATTTCAATTTTTATATTAATAAAATTAATTTTATTTCATATCATATTCCATATTATAATAACAAAATATCTAATTCATACCAATTTCTATCATTTCCTAAAAAATATATAAATGACTTTTATAACTTAATTACCAAAAATATTGATAATAAAAATATATCTTATAGTATTTATTCAAATCTTATTGACACTATTGAAAAATCTCAATTTAACTTTATTTATGATGATAATATCTCAAAAAATATTAATACACCACTAATAAAATATTTATCTAATATAAATAATCAAAAAAATAATCAAGGATATTTATTTAATAAAAAATATTTATATGATGTTTATTACAGTAATAACTACTCAAAAATATTTAAAAATAATAATAATGAATTTTACTTTTCAAAAGTTAAAACATTTAATAATGTACCTTTTCAATGGATAGGATTATATATAGATAATATTTCACAAAATGATAATAAAGTTGAAAATATTAAAGTAACATTTAAAATAAAATTATTAAATAAAATAAATAATAATAATAATGAAGAATATGGACTAAAAACACATGATCCATTAAATTATTATAAAGAATGGATTGATCAATGCATATTAAATGAATATGTTATAATAAATATTAATATTAATATAAATAGAGTAAATCAATATGTATTATTAAATTTTGATAATTATCATGATCAATTAGAATTTTATATAAAAGATTTTAAAATTATTATGAATTATTTATAAATATTATTATAATATATTTTCTAAATTTGTCAATCTTAATATCTCTTTTTCTATTTTACCGCGATCTACATAATTACTTGTACATAATGCATCAACCATCTCTTTTTCTATAAAATTACACCCATAATGTTTTAAATATAATATAATTTCCTCATGATACTTTAAATATCCTAAAATTATACCTTCATCATGATAAAATGATTTTGGTATTTTCTCTAATATTTTAAGATTATAATTTATAAAATTATCTAAATTATTTACTTTTATAGCAAATCCAAAAAAACCTCCCAATCCTTGACCATAATAAAAATGGTTATTGTTATACTCCTTATAAATATTTATTTCTAAATAATCTTCACTTATACTTCTATAATTCTTATCAAAATAATAATTCCACAATCCGGATGAAAAAGTTATATTTGGATATGAATTATATGCTATAACAAAATTTTTTAAAAGATTACTACTATATTTCCTATCATCATCTATCACAACCAATATATTATTTTTTAATAATTGATAATAATTCATTAATGGACCCAAATATTTAGAAGCTGGACCATAATCATTTTCAATTTTAATCAAAATAACTTTTGGAATATTTTGTAATTGCTCTATTATTTCATTATCAACAACACTTTCAAATCTTTTATATTTTTTAGGAATCGTTATAAATAAATATTCTATTTCATAAGTCTGATTATTTAAAATATAATTTATATTTTCAATAAATGCTGGTAATTTTATTCTGCTTGGGATTGTAGTTAATGAAATAAAACATTTTCTCTTTTCTAAATCTAACTTTCTATAAATTTCATTAATATTAGATGAACCAATATAAATAATAAAATTCTGATTTTCGATTACGTTAAATACATTTAACATTAAATTTTGTCCCCATCCACCACTATAATCAACTCTTTTAATAAAAACTGTTTTACTATCTTCATAAAAATTTATAAAAAATTTATCATTAAATTTATTTTCATACAATGTTATTATTATATTATCCGATTTATAATAATTTATATTTTTATCATATTCTTCAAAAAATCTTATTTTTTTAATATTACTATTTGAACTTCCAACATTTATTATTTTAAAATCATTATTTTCTTTATTTACATACTTTAATTTTAAATCTTGACCCCAACCATTATTATTATCAGTACGATTTATTATTAACATATTATCATTTTCACTATAATTAATTTTAAATATATCATTAAACTCAGGAGATATATAAAATATTTTAAAATCATTATTTTCATAATGATTATGATTCTCAATATTTCCAATATCTATTTTTAAAAATACTTTTTTTATATTTTCATCACTACTTCCAACATTTAATATTAAATCATTATTAAATACCTTATTTATAATCATTAACTTTAAATCTTGACCCCATCCTCCATTAGAATCTTTCCTAATAATTACTACATTTTCTAAATTATAATCAATACTAATATTAAATGTATCTTTAAACTTTGAATTATAAACTTTTATTTTATAATACTCATCCTCATAATAATTATTATTCATATAAAATAAATATTTAAAATATAATTTGTTTTTTAACTAAAAATATCTAATTCTTTTATTAAATTATAATAATTAATACATTTATCATTATTATGTAATGGTATTAATGTAAACAATAAAGAGGCAACAATAATTTTTAAAAAATAAAAATCATTATAACTATACTTTTCCAAAAATCTTAATTTAAAATGATCAATGAACTCCCTTTTATAAGATTTTGATATATTAATATCTTTTAATATTTCATCATATCCAATTATTGATTGATAAATTTTTGCATAGTCATAAAATATATCACCATAAATAGTACTTACATTTCCAATACAACCTCGCATATCAATCATTTTAATTTTACCAAATTTATTTATTAATATATTTGTAAAAACGGAATCTCCATGAATAACTGATAACTTACCTTTTTTTTCATATTCATAATTATTTAAATTTTCTAATAAAAAATTATATAATTTTTCAGAATTCTCATACTTTGAATAATCATAATTATTGTATCTAATTTTTAACTTTTCAGAATAATTTTCATATATATTGATAAAATTATTATCATCTATTTTACAATTATGTATTCTATTAATTGTACCTAATATATGATCAAATTGTTGTAATGTTAATATTTCACTTGTATATAAATTACTTACATTTACACCACTTATATTCTCCATAGTATACCATTTGTTATTAACATCATAATCTAATAATAAAGGGAAAATATCTTTTATTTCATTATGAATATTTAAATAATAATATATTTGACTTGATAAATCATCCGATTTTTTAGTATAACTATTATTATCACTAACAACTTCATTAAAATCCCGTGGATCTATTTTATCATTGTAAAAGCCTAAACTCTTTTCTAAATTATTTTCTAATATATTATTAAAATTTATATAATAATCACCACCAACTAAATTAAAATTAATTACATCATACTCTATATCAAATTTTTTTAAAATAGTTATTATAAAATAATCATAAGAGGTATTAATAATTATTGTATTACCGAATTTTTTTAAATATTTTAAATAATTTATATTCTTTTTGTTTGGAATATATTCATTATTTACATAACTAATTAAAATATCTTCTAATTGAAAAACTATTCTTTTAGGATTTATCATTAAATTATTATTAATTGCATTTACTTTTGGGTAATTATTACAAAATAATCTTATTTGAAATGGTGTTTCTAAATTATAAATATCATCATCACTCACTTTATATTTCTCAAAATATATATTTTCAGATATCATCATATTTAACAAATTTATTAAAGATAAATTATCATTATTAAAAACTGTATCATTTAATAATATAATTCTTTCAATATAATTTTTTAATAATAATGAATCTTTAAAATAAAATGCTCCAAAAATAATATCTAAATTTACATCTTTTGCATATTTTTTATTAATTTTATTTAAACATATTTTATTATTGCTGTCAAAATATAAATAATTATTATTACTAATTTGACCTTTTAATTTATGACAAAAAATAATATTATTATTAAATAATACATTCTTAATATCAAAAAGATTTTTTGTATCAACATATAATATTGATTCTGTATTTTCAATTAATATTTTATTTAAAATATATATTATATTTGAATTTTCACTAAAAAAAAATTTAAACTTATTATTATTATTATAACTATTTTTAATAATATTTTTTAATAAAAAATCATAATTTTCATTATTATATACAATAAAAATATTTTTAAAAAAGTTAATATTATTAAAATCAATTATCCATTCTAATATACTTTTACCAAAAATATTTATAAGTGGTTGTGGATAATTATAATTTTTAAAAGTATTATCTAGTAAATTAAGATTTATTAGAATATTCATATTCATATCTCTATCCATATTAATTATATATTCGTTTTTTTTAGACTTTTTTATACTTATTAAAATACATGGACTCATTAGAATATCAAATTGTTGTTGCAAGATATAATGAAGATATTAAATACCTTTCATTATTTAAAGATATTACAATTGTTTATAATAAAGGTAATACTGAAATACCATCATTCTTTAACTCAGTTAGATTACCAAATGTAGGTAGAGAAAGTCATACTTATTTATATCATATTATTCAAAATTATGATACTTTAGCAAATAGAACATTCTTTACTCAAGGTAAAATAAGTGACCATAAATTATTACCTATTATTGAATATTTTGTACCAAATAATTTTGTTGCTAGATTAGTTAAAAATGATATATCTTATATAAAAAAACCTATTAAACATGAAGGTAAATATTTAAAAGAATTATTAAGCGGAAATATGAAAAGATCTAAATATACTCCTTATGAATGGATTAATAAAATAGGTATTGATATTTCTAAAAACAAGGAATTTGAAATGGTATGGGGTGCAATTTTTTCAGTTTCAAAAGAATTAATTCATAGAAAACCAAAACAATTTTATGAAGATATTCTTAAATATGTTAATTATGATATTAATCCTGAAGAAGGACATTTTTTTGAAAGATCATGGTATCTAATTTTTAATCATCCAACTTTTATAATAAAAAAGAATATATATTATCTTTATAATAATAATATTAACGAAAAGTTAATTAATATTTGTAACAAAATATTAGATAATCAAAATAATAGTATTGAAGAAATACATTTATGGACAAATAATATAAATAATGATATACCATTAATATATAATAAAACACATGATTATATTGAAATTAAACCAACTATTATAAATAATTCATTTTCAATTAAAATTAAAGAACAATTAAATTTATTAATAAAAATAAATAATAAAATAAATAATGATGAAAATAATGATGAAAATAATGATGAAAATAATGATCAAAATAATTGTAATGAAACTATTTATGAAATTAATATTAACAAAAAAGAAATTAATATTAACAAATTAATTAATAAAGAAATAATAGATACTTTTAAAAATAAAAATTATAATAGTTGTGATGAATATATTATATATTTTTTAAATAATAATATTACAATAACTAATAAAAGTAATAATCATGTTTTAATAAATAATAATATTAATTATGATTTAAATAATAATTTAAACAATGATATAAATATTTATGTAAAAAAAAGTACTAATACTTTTTATTATGATAACAAAAAAATAGTTCAAATATATACAAAAAATGCAGAGATCGATCAAATATTTTATGAATTATATTATGATAATTACTATAAAGATGATTTAACATCTTTAATAATAAAAGATTTATTAGATAATCCATAAAGCTTCACTATCTGTTTTTATTTCAACATTATTTCCATTAAAAGAATCTTCTGGTAATAAAAAATTAACCAATTTAAATTGATCATTTAATAATATACTAAAATTATTCTTTTCAATACTAATCTTATATTTTTGTATTTTATTATTATTTACAATATAAGGTGTATATTTTTCTAATATTATATCATTATTATATAATATTTTTGTAACATTATTTTTTATTTTAATATTAATAGTTGATTTAGTATCTAATATATTCATTTCAAAATCATTGCCTTTAAAATTAAAATTAATAACATTATCATTTATTGATAATCGCTCTTTAAAAAAATAATTTAATGGGGGTGTAAAGAATAAATTATGCTCTAGTCTATTACTAATTATATTTTTAGTTGATAAATAATTTAATATATCATGTATATATTCATATACATTAGTCATCTTAAAAATATTTTTTGCTTTTAAATAACAATTTTTTGCTATATTTTCACAATTATTATTTTTAATTGCATCATTTATTCTATTTATTATAATATCACCATTTTCATTATCACTGTAAAGAATTTCAATATAATCAACATTTGGAATAAATTCTTTATAAAAATACTCTTCATAGCATTTATCTTCATTCATATTTTTTAATATTATTACACATGAACCACTTAAAAATAAATAATTTAAACGTCCACCATACGAATAACCATTCATATTTAAAAGATATTTACTTTTTACAATACTTTTTATTGAAATATTGTTTGATCTACTTTTATCTAATATATTTATAAAATAATTTTTATATTTTTTAGAACTATCACTAATTTTTTGTCTAATAGGATTTGTATTTGCACCGGACCAAAATATCATATCTGATTTATTACTCCATTCTAATTGATTATCTATAAAATAATTATATAATTCCTCATAACTACCAATATTTGCTTCTAACCAATGATTAAAATTAAAATTTGGAAACAAATTCGTTTTATAATAATGATTTCTGCAAAATGTTAATAAATAAGGATATTTTTTAAGATTATTTACATCAATGAAATCATTTGTAAAAATTACAAATTGTACATTTGGTAATAATTTATAATTATTTGCTTTAATTAATAAATCTAATACAGATTGATTTCTACTTTCATTACCTTTTTTCTCAATATATTTTATATTTCCATCATGTATATCGATAATCATACATGCATCTTTTAATGATTTAAATATATTCTCTAAATCAGATAAAGAGTAATTATTTTCCACATCTATTATATTATCAATTATACTCTGTTCTAATATATTATTTAATGCATTATTATCTAGTATAAATTCTTTTACTTCTTTTTCATTATTTTCATTATTATTTAATAAATTTATTTTTGAAATATTTAATTGCTCATTCAAATTTTTATAACTAACTGTTTTATTTAATTTAATTATATTATCTTCTTCAATAATTTTCGATATTTCATCTGATTTTATTTCAATTGAAAAATCTTTAACTTCATTAGATTGCTCTTCTTCATAGTGCACTACTTTACTAGGTTCTTCTACTACTTTACTAGGTTCTTCTACTACTTGACTAACTTCTTCCACTACTTGACTAACTTCTTCCACTACTTTATTTGGTTCTTCCACTACTTTACTAGGTTCTTCTACTACTTGACTAACTTCTTCCACTACTTTATTAACTTCTTCTTCTTTTTTTTCCAAATCTGTTTCTTTTGTAGTTGTATTTTCTACATTTTCAATATTAGTTTCTTGTAAAATTTGTTCATTATCCTTCTTTTTTCTTCTTGTTGCTTTAGGTTTTTCATCATTACCTTCAGTATTTTTTTTTCGTGGCATTATAAATATTCTATTTTTTTTTTAAAACTAAAAAAAACGCAAAATAATGCGTTATTATTTTTTTTAAAACTTAAAATTTATATTATGGACACTCAAATCGTTGTATCAAGATATAATGAAAATATAGATTGGCTTACTCCATTTAAAAATATTACAATAATTTATAATAAAGGAAATAATAATATAGATTCAAATATTTTTAATATTGTTAATCTTAAAAATGTTGGACGCGAAAGTCATACTTATCTTTACCATATTATTAATAATTATGAAAAATTAGCATATAATACAATTTTTTTTCAAGGAAATATTAATGACCATAAAATATTAGAATTAAATGATTATATAAATAACAATAATATGACTGCTCATTTTGAAAATATACCATTATATAAATTTAAAAATAAAATTGAACATAAGAGTAAATGGGAAAAAGAGTATAATAATGGATTAATGCTAAAAGAATCATTAACACCATATGAATGGCTTAAAGATGTATTAGGAATAGTTTTTGAAGAAAATGTTGATAATATAAAAGTTATTTGGGGAGCAAACTTTGCAGTAACTAAAGATTTAATAAAAAGTAAACCAAAATCTTTCTATGAAAATATACTTAGATATATTGAATATCATAAAAATCCGGAATTAGGACATTATATAGAAAGAAGTTGGTATATATTTTTTAATTTTAATTTTATTGAAAAAAATAAAATAAAATATTTATTTATAAAAGATAATTTAGATAAAATTTACTCATTATTAAATAAAAAAGAATATAATGAAACACATTTATGGATACCCATCACATTAAACAAAAATCAAGATTATAAAATATATTGTACATTAATGATTAACTATTATATAAATATTTATCCAGTTATTATTGATAATCAATTTACTATTGATATAATGGGTAATGATGATATAAATATATTAATTGAATTTGATAATAATCAAGATAAATATGAAATATTATTTAATAAAAAAACATTTATTAGAGAATTTAATAATGAATTTATTTATTACTATGAAAGTGAAAATGAAATTATAAATAATAATAATTTTACAAAAATTTATTTTAGTTTTAATGAAAATATTGTAATTAAAAATAATGATAACACTATTTTTGAATTTGATAATCCTAAAAAAAATTTAAAAATTAAGAATATTAAAATTAAAAATCCAAGATCAAATGTTTTTTGGAATTATAATCATAATGGAATTAATAATGATAAAATTAAAGTATTTTATATTAATAACTTTTATTTTGATCCAAAATTTTTTTATAATTTTAATTATAAAGATTATTATATTGAAAAAATAAATTTAATTGATTATTTATAATATTTTAATAATAATTCTTTCCTATGTTTTTCTGCTCTATATGTTAACTTTGATAATCTAATACATGATTCTAGTTGATTATAATTATCAATAATAAAATTTGAATAATCTTTAAAATTTTGATTATAAGTAGTAATATAAATATTTTTCATATTTATATTTTTTGCACCAAATAAATAAAATCTTTCATTATCAAATTTCTTTTTTGAAATTAAAAAATTATTTTTCATATTATATATATTTGGTTATTTTATTTTATTATAATAATTTTATAATAAATATTTTTTATATAAATAAAGCTAATAAATAATTTCCAGCAGTTAAGCCATAATTATCTTTTATATTCTCATCATATCCTACATTATATAAAACATTTAAAAAATTAAAATAATCTATATTATCAAAATTTTTCATTGCATTAAATACAGAAAGATGAACTGGTGTTTCACCATTATTGTTTTTGGTATTTAAACTAAAATTTAGTTCTTCAACCATAAACCTTGATATAATCAAATTAGAATTTTTTAATGCTATATGTAATAGTGTATCTCCACTGGAATCATAATAATTATTAATACCATTTAAATAATCAAATGGTAATTTTAAATTACAATTTAACATAAATTTTTTTGCACCTTTGTTTAATAATAATATAACAATCTCAAAATAATAATTCAAATCCTTATCTCTAGATAAAAACGCAGAATATAAATTGTAACATGCTAAATGTAAAGGAGCATCTCCAAAACTATTTTGTAAATTAAAATTTATATTTGGAATATTAAATAAATAAGCGATTGCTTTAAAATTTTTATTGATTAATGCATAATGAAAGAATGTATTACCTCTTTCATCTATACTATTTATTAAATTCTTATTTTTTTTTAATTCATTAAAAATAATCTCAAAATTATTATTTTTTGCAGAATCATGATAATCTTTTTTATTTTTTTGATCTAAATCATTATTCTTTTTATTCTTTAAATGGAAAGACATCTTTTGTTATTTTTTATTATCTTTTTATTATCTTTTAGATAAATAAATATAATGTTATTTTATTATCATTTTTTTTATAAAAATAAACTTTAAAAATAAACTTAAAAAAATAGTACTAAAAGTAATTATTAAAAATGGATTCCGAAACATACGCTTTTTCCGCTGATATTAACCAATTATTATCTCTAATTATTAATACTTTTTATTCAAATAAAGAAGTATTTATTAGAGAATTAGTCTCAAATGCATCTGATGCACTTGATAAAATTAGATATCAAAGTCTAACTGACCCAAATGCATTAGCTAGTGAACAAAACTTAGAGATTAGGATCTCTTTTGACAAAGATAACAAAAGATTAATTATTCAAGATACCGGTATTGGAATGACTAAAGAAGATATGGTTAAAAATCTTGGAACAATTGCAAAATCTGGTACAAAAGCATTTATTGAGTCACTTTCTGCTGGAGCCGATATTTCTATGATTGGACAATTTGGTGTTGGATTTTATAGTGCATATTTAGTAGCTGATAAAGTCTCTGTTATTTCAAAACATAATGATGATATCCAATATATATGGGAATCAACTGCAGGTGGATCATTCAGTATTAGTGTTGATAATTCAATGGAATTGAAACGTGGTACAGCAATTATTCTTCATTTAAAGGATGATAATCACAATTATTTGGACGAGCATGAAATTAGAAGATTGATTAAAAAACATAATCAATTTATTGATTTCCCAATTTACTTGCAAACATTAAAGACTCGTGAAGTTGAAAAAATTGAAGAACAACAAGAAGATGATTCTAAAAATATAGAAAATAATGAAACATCTAACGATGTAAAAGTGGAAGATGTTGATGAAGATGTTGATAATGAAAAGTCTGATGAAAAGAAAACTATTACCGAAACATATAATGATTGGGAACATCTTAATCAAGAAAAACCTATTTGGACAATGAATCCAAAAGATGTAAATCATGAACAATATGCTAGTTTTTATAAGACAATTTCTGGCGATTATTCTGAACACCTTGATGTCTCCCACTTTTCTGTTGAAGGACAACTTGATATTAAAGGTCTTCTTTTTGTACCAAAAAGAGCACCTTTTGATCTATTTGATGGACAAAATAAAAAACCAAATAATATAAAACTTTACGTCCGAAGAGTATTTATTACAGATAATTGTGAAGATCTTGTTCCTGATTATTTACGTTTTGTTAAAGGTGTTATTGATAGTGAAGATTTACCATTAAATATTAGTCGTGAAACACTTCAACAAAATAAGATTATGAAGATCATCAAAAAGAATATTATGAAAAAATGTTTAGATCTTTTTAATAATATTGCAGAAGATTCTGAGAAATATAATACTTTCTATGAACAATTTTCAAAAAGTATTAAATTAGGTGTACATGAAGATTCTACTAATCGTGCAAAACTAGCTTCATTATTAAGATACGAGTCTTCAAAGAGTGATGGTATATTAACATCATTCGATGATTACATTGGACGAATGAAGGAAGGTCAAAAAGGTATTTACTATATTACTGGTGAATCAAAAAAGGCTATTAGTAACTCTCCATTCTTGGAGCAATTGAAGAAACGCGACATTGAAGTCTTATTTATGGTCGAACCATTAGACGAATATTTAACAACTCAATTAAAAGATTATAATAATCATAAATTGATTTGCATTACAAAAGAAAAATTGGAACTTGATGAAAATGAAAAAGAATCATTAGAATCTTTAAAATCAAGTTTTGAAAAGGTTTGCGTGTTTATGAAAGATGTTCTTGGAGAAGAAGTTGAAAAAGTTGTTGTTTCAAATAGACTTGAAAGTTCACCATGTGTACTAGTAACAAGTGAATATTCTATGACATCTAATATGCAACGTATTATGAAAGCACAAGCTCTTGGATCAAGAGATATGGGATATATGATGAATAAGAAGATTCTTGAAATTAATCCATATAATAAGATGATAATGCGCATTAAGGAGAAACTTGAGAACGATGAATCAGGAGCTGATTCTAAAATGTTGAAGGATTTGGTTCATCTAATTTATGATGTCACTTTACAATCATCTGGATTCACATTAGATGACCCGTCAACGTTTTCACAAAGAATCTTTAAAGTTATTAATATTGGTTTAGGTGTTGATGATGATGAAAATAATGAAGAAGAAAAACAAGAAAATCAAGATAATGAAGAATCTAACAATGCTTCATGTGAATCTATGGAACAAGTTGATTAAAAAAAATGACACAAAAATTTTAATATTTTTATTTAATAATATTATTATTATTAAAAAATAAGTTATAGTATTTAACAAATTTAATATAATTATGAGTTCAACTACTTTTAAATGTGATGGTGAGGAATATAAAATTAGTCCTAGTTTTAATAATTTATTAGAAGAATTAAAATCACATACTGATATCCAGAAAAGTGATAAAAGAGGTTATCGTTCTCTTAACAGAGAAGGTAAAATAATATTATATAATTATATAATTAAAAAATATAATATTCCATTAAGTTCTTTAATGGATTTAGATTATCAATTTTATATAAAATATAAATGTTATACTCTTTTTAAATCTAATCATGAGTTAAAATTAGTTAGAAAACTTAGAAAATTAGATATTATCTAGTAAATTATATATTTTATTATATATTTTATATAATTTATAAATTAGGTGTATTCAAAAAAAAATATATAATAATATTATAAAATGTCGTCTTATCTAAACTTTCATTTTCATATAAAAAATCCTGAAAATAGAATTAAAACAGTTGTAGTTAGTGATGAGCCTAACTATATCGATCATTCATTTTTACAAATTCCAATATATGATAATTTTGATGTAGAAATTGGATATAACATCATCGATGATTATGTTCAACAAATTGGAGAAAATCAATATATTGTAAGAATAAACTCAACATATTATATCAAAAATAAAGGAACAATCTCATGGTTTTATTCGTTCTTAAATGATAAGCCAAATGCTTATTACCCTTTAAATGTTCCAAATGCATCAAATATTACTAGTACAACTGGTGAATATTTTGGTAAGACAGGTGCAGTTTCATTAACTGCATATGAAAATGGAAGAAGAGATGTTACAATTGGTTTTAATTTCTAAATAATTTATAATTTGCGATTTTTATATAAAAAAAATATAAAAAATTAATATATTATGACGTCGGTTGGAATTAATGGATTTGGAAGAATCGGAAAATGTGTATTTATTCAATTATTAAAAAATAATAAATTCAAAGTATCTGCTATCAATGCACCTAATTTTGATATTAAATATATTGAAACATACTTAAATTATGACTCTGTTCACAAGTATGATAAAATGGATATTGAAATTATTGATTCAAATAATTTCAAAATTAACAATAATATTGTTCATATCTTCAATACCCGAAATGCAGTAGATATTGATTGGAAAAAATATGATATAAATCATGTTATTGATGCAACTGGATCATATTTAACAACAGAAAAATGTAAAGAACATAATGCAGAATATGTTATAATGTGTGCACCACCAAAAGATAATACTCCATTATACGTTCCTAATGTTAATTGTTATAAATATAATGGTGAAAAGATAGTATCAAATGCTTCTTGTACAACAAATTGCATAACTCCTGTACTAAAATTTTTAGATAAAAATTATGGAATAAAAAATGGTAATTTTACAACAATTCATTCAACAACTGCTTCTCAATATACGGTTGATACAATTAATTCTAATAATCGTACTCATCGATCTATTTTAAATAATATTATTCCTCATAGCACTGGAGCTTCAAGTTCTATTTTTGAACTTATTCCAACATTAACAAATAAAATTTATGGTACATCAGTGCGAGTCCCAACAACTAATGTTTCATTAGTAGATTTAAACGTTGAATTAGAAAAAAAAGTCTCTTTTGAAGAATTAATGAATGATTTAGATAACGATACTTTTATTGAAGTTAATAAAAAGAATCTTGTAAGTTGTGATTTTACTACAACAACATGTCCATCAATTGTTGATAAAAAAGCATCTATGCAAGTAGGGGATAATATATACAAATTAATGATATGGTATGATAATGAATGGTCTTATAGTAATCAACTTATTAATTTACTTGAAAAAATGGTTTCTTTTAATAGTAAAAAATCATATTTTATTGATAGCTATGATATGTTTGATAAAAATGTAATTTTAAGAGTTGATTGGAATGTCCCTACAAAAAATGGGTTAATTGTTGATGATTATCGAATAACATCATCATTACCAACAATAAGAAAAATTTTAGATGATGGAGCTAAAAAACTTATTATAATCTCTCATTTTGGAAGACCAAATGGATGGGATGATAAATATAGTTTTTCTAAATATTTAGATCAAATTCAAAAATATTTTAATCATAAAATTTGTTTCTTAGAACATGGATTATCACATGAATCTGTACATAAATTTAATAATACAAATAATAAAATATATTTATTAGAAAATATACGATTTCATGATGAAGAAACTAATTATAAAAAATATGATATTCAAAATTTAAATAATATTATTGATAATCTAGCAGATTTTTATGTTAATGATGCTTTTGGTTGTATGCATAGAGATCATTACAGTATTTGTGGTATAAATACACCTGAAAAAGCATATGGTTATCTAGTACATGCCGAAATTAATGGTCTTAAAATATTAACTGAAAATAAAGATAATCTTAAAATATTAGCCATTATAGGGGGTGCTAAAATTGACGATAAAATGCCTTTACTTGAAAGTTTATCAAAAAAAGTTAATAATATTTATATAGCTGGTGGAAACATAAACTCAATTATTAAAAATAATATGATTGATTATATTCAAAAAATAAGTGCTAATAAAGCTAATATTCATCTAATGACCGATGGACTAGTTGCTAAATCATTAAATGATATTCCTTATTATTCTAGTGCTGATAAACTTAAAAATGATGAATATTTTTTTGATATTGGGGAAAAAAGTATGATTGAACTTGAAAATCTAATTTACCAAAACGATGTCATTTTTTTTGCAGGAGTTCTTGGAGTAGTCGAAAACGATATGTATGTTAATGGATCAAAAAAATTAGTTAATATATTAATGAATTCTGGAAAAAAAATTATAGTTGGAGGAGGAGACACAGCTTCTTTTGTTAATAAATTTCCTCATAACTTTTATTATATTTCAACAGGTGGTACAGCAAGCATTGATTACATTTCCAATAATACTTTAATTGGACTAAAAATTTTTGAATAATATTATTGGATAAATCCAATAAATATTACAAATAAAACAATTGAAATAATTCAATTGTTTTATGATACTTAAATAACATAATAATTTACTTTTTATAACAAGATAATAAACCATGTAATGATGGTAATCTTAATTCATAAGGATATTTACCATATATTTCAAAATGTCTTTGAGAAGATGGATGACCCCTTTTTAACAAAATTTTATATTTTTCAATATAAAATTTTTTAATATGTCTTTGTAATAATCTTAACCAATAACTTTTTATAATAACATTATATTCACCATAAGGACTTATACTTAATTTCATAATATCAATAACATGTCTTGAATATCTTAATGTACTACTATAATATAAATAATATAATATTCTATTTAAATCATATTTAAAAAAACTATTTACTGATAATGAAGAAGATAATAATATATTATTATCATAAATACAATTTATACCCAAATAATATTTATTATTAATTTTATCATTATAAAAAAATTCTTCTTCATCATCCCATATTTCATCATCTTCATAATTATCATTATGAATCATTTTAAATAAAATAAATATAAAAAAAATAAAAGCACAACTCAGCATAATACTCTTTTATTTACCTAAATTTACAATTGTTTGTAAACAAACATCACTTGTTACTGATATACTATCTATACCACTATCTATTAAAAATTTACAAAATTCTGTTGACGATGAAACCTGATTTCCACAAAAACCCACCTTAATTCCATTCTTTTTATAAGTACTAATCGCCATCTTAATTAATCTTCTATAACTTAAATTAGTATCACTTGCAATACTTGATAATACTTCATTATCTCTATCTGCACCAACAGTAAGCATCAATAAATCATTTCCACCAATTGATACACCATCAATTAATGGGGAAAATTCTTCTGCTTCAATCACATTAGATATAATTTCACACATAATATAAATTTGTAAACCATCTTTACCTCTTATTAATCCATGTGATGCCATTTTATCAATAACTAATACACACTCTTCAGTAGTTCTACAAAATGGAATCATTATTATTATATTACTCATTTTCATCTCTTCACGTGCATATTTTAATGCTTCACACTCAAGAGCAAAAGCATCCTCATAATCTTTTGAATAATAACGAGAAGCACCCCTCCAACCTAATAATGCATTTTCCTCAATAGGTTCATATAATTCACCTCCTACAAGATTTCGATATTCATTTGATTTAAAATCAGATAAACGCACAATAACATCATTTGGATAAAATGGTGCTGCAATTTTAGCAATACCACGGGCAAGTCTTTTAATAAAGTACCATCTTCCATTATCATGATCACCTATTATATTATAAATTTGTTCTCTAACATCTTCTCTAATAGCTGGATAATCAATAAGAGCTTTTGGATGAATACCAATATAATTATTTATGATAAATTCCATCCTTGCAAGACCAACACCACTATTTGGTAATTGTGAATTACTAAAAGATGATTCAGGATTACCAACATTTAACATTAATTTTACTGGTAATTTTAAATTATTATCAATATTTATTTCATCAATATGATATTTAAGAACACCCTCATAAACATGCCCTTCTTCACCTTCACTGCATGATATTGTTACAATATCATCATCTTTTAAAATATTAATATCACTTCCACATCCTACAATACAATTTAAACCAAATTCACGTGAAATAATTGCTGCATGAGATGTTCGACCTCCTTTATTTGTAATTAGACCAGATGCAATCTTCATAACTGGCTCAAAATCAGGAGTTGTAAAATCGGTTACCAAAATATCACCTTCATTAAACTTTTTATGATCTTTAATACTTTTTAATATTTTTATCTTACCACTACTTATCTTATCTCCTACTGCAATACCTTTTAACAATTTTTTACCATGTTCATCTAATATATACCTCTTAATATTCAAATGTGAACTAAAATTACTACTATGAACAGTTTCAGGACGAGTTTGAATAATATAAATCTTCTGATCATACCCATCAATTGCCCATTCCACATCAACACCTAATTTTTTATCAAACATTTTTGAATAGTTCTCTTCAAGTAATAAAACAAATCGGGCCAAAGTTATTGCCTGATTATTTGTTAAACTAAAATTTAACTTTTCAATTAAATTCGTTTCCATCTCCATTGTTCCTCCAGATGAAGAATATACTATCTTACTTTGTTTATCACCAATTTTTTTCATGATAATCGGATCACCATCAATATGTTTTAATACTCTTTTATCTAATATAAATTCATCTGGTTTAACACCACCACTTACAACCAACTCACCTAAACCAAAAGAAGAATTAATAACAATTGCTTTATCATATCCTGATTCTGGATCAATTGAAAAAGAAACACCCGCACTACCAATATCTGAACGAACCATTTTTTGAACAGCAACAGAAATCTTTACATCTGATATTTGAATATTATATCTTTTTCTATAAGAGACTGCTCTCGAATTAAATAATGATGCAAAACATTTTTTAATATGTAATAATATTGAATCACCACCACATATATTCAAATATGTATCTTGTTGCCCAGCAAATGATGCATTTGGTAAATCTTCTGCAATAGCACTTGATCTAATTGCAACTTCTAAGTTTTGTTTATGGTATATACCACATAATAGATTATAATTTTCTAAGATAATTTTTTCTTGAGTTTCTGTAAAATTACTATTTAAAATTAAATTTCTTAATTCTTCAGATTCTAATTCTAATTTCTCTATATCTTCTGTATCAATATTATATAATTTATTTTCAATTATTGAAGTTAAATTATTTTGTTCTAAAAAAATATCATAAAAATTTGTTGTTAATGCAAAACCATCTGCAATGTTAAAGTTTATCTTTTGTGACAAATTATGTAACTCCCCCAAAGAGCTACATTTACCACCTACTAAATTCTTATTTTTATAAGAACAATCACGAAACCATAAAATCAGTTGACTCATCTATTATAATATATAACATAAAATTTAAAATAATTATCATAAATTATTTTAATTTAAAAAATACTTAATTATTAAAGCTATGAACGGTATTATAGAAGGACACGGTTCTTATGGAATTATATACTCAAATCCTAGATTACCTTACATTAATAAATATTATTTTAAAATTAAAAATTTAAATAACCTATTTGAAGAAGAGCCTTTTCCATATTTAGAAGAAAATTGCGAAGATTCTAATTTTTTAAAGTATGAAGCAAGTAAAATTTTTTATGATAATGAATCTTATGAATTAGAATTGAATGAATATGCATATTTATTAAGTAACTATTATATAGATAATCAATATTTTAACATACCATTGCATTATGGTATAATTAATAAAAAATATATTAGGGAAAATATACAAAAATTTAATTATAATAGTACTAAAATAAATAATTTAAATATTCTTAATACTTATTTAAAATCTAGTTATCAAATAACTTTCATAAAAGGATATAATATAGATAATATTGATGTATTTAATAATTTAAAAAAAAATTTAAATATTATATATGCAGTTAAATTTATGAATGAAAATAAATTTATATTTGATGATATAAAAAAAGATAATATAATAATGGTTAATAACACATTTAAATTTTGTGATTTTAGTACATTACTATCAATAGATGATTTAGATACAAATATATTTGAAAAATCAATGCTAAAAACAATATTTTATTACATATATAATCCAATATTAAATAGTATATTATATTATTATTTATCAAAAAAAGAGAAAAAAGAAATAAAAATATATGAATTATTGAGTATTATTATAAATAATGAGAAAAAGAAACAAAATTTAGACTATATGAAATTTAATAAATTTTTAACTAAAAAAATATATAATTATATTAAAAAATTTGATAGTTCTCTTGACATTAAATATATATTCAAAAATATATATTTTTATTTTTATATGATAAATCACAATAAATATTATGAAATGACTATTTTAGAATTTATTAAATATTTTGATAATAAATATAATAAAGATATTGAATTAATAATTAATGAACTCATTTCTAGAATAAATATATATGGTCTTGGAATAATATTTTTACAATATATTGATTTATATATTCAACAAAAAAATATTTATAATACAATATTTGTTAGAAAATTATTTAAGATATATAAATTATGCTCTATGCAAATTAATATTGTGAATGAAGAAAATAGAACAGGTGATAATCAAAATAGTGATAATGAAAATAATAATAGTGAGTATAATGAAAATAATAATAGTGAGTATAATGAAAATAATAGTTATAATAATAGTGATAATGAAAGTAATAGTGATAATGATGACAATAATGAAAATGATTATAAAAAAAATAATAATCATAATAATTATGATGATTATGTTGAAATATTAGATATAAATATTGAAGATGTTATAAATGAATTAATTTGAGTTTTAGTTTTTATTTAATACTCTTCTAATTTTGCATCGCTCTTCTTTGTCTCTATTTTCTAAAATAAATGATGCTGCCTTTTCACCTTTGCGAAAATCTTTAAAAAAATCTCCCAATCTAGATATTAAAAATTGTTTATTTAATGGTTTTGTATATAATGATTTTGTAAATTTTATTTTACCACCCTCTGTATTTAAATCATTTATATTAAATTTATCCATAAAACCTAATATTTTAGGAGTTAACTGATCTTTTTTTGTTTTTCTTTCTTTTACTGCTTTCTGTAATGTTAATATATCATCATCTAACATTAACCATTCTTTAACATTTGATTTAAAATCAATAAATTCTTCATTATCATCACTAAAAAGAGTTGATTCTTCATCATTTTCTTCATATTTATCTTCCAAATCTATAATTCTTGAATTATTTATTTTAGCTAATTGATAATTATTAAAATTCATTATATATTTTATAATAGATCTTTTTTTTAAATTAAAAATTTATATATTCTTCTTGAAAATTAATACTTAATTCTAATAAATTTATTTTAAATAAATATACTTTTTTCACTACTATATCTTCTAAAATAATTTTTTGATTATTATATTTTTTAGGCAATTCTAAATTTATTTTTTTTGAAAAATTTTCATTAAAATAAAGATCTTCTAATAATTTTTCATCTATACAATCATCTGATTCTAAAACTTTTTTTATAATTTCTGATTTATTAATATTAATATCTTCTAATGAAAATGATATATTTGATATAACTATTAAATCAATATATTTTTTAAAAGAATCATAATCTTTCATATTTAACTTATTATTCACTAACACATAAATATCACTTTCATTATAAGGTACTATTTTTTCATTTTTTTTATTAAACTGTAACTTTCCATCACCAACTTCCTCAGATACATAAAAATTATTAGTTGCAATAAATTTATCATTGCTTTTTTCATATTCTCTAAAAATAATATTTTTTAAATTTTTATTTTTCTTTTTATTTTTAGAATAATCTTTTATTTCTATAATATCTTCAATTGATTGGACAGTAGTACTCATATTTTTTATATTATAAATTAAGATTTTTATTTTTTATAAATTTATTTTTTATTAATAAATTAATCAAGAAATATCTATTTTTTAAATACAAATTGTATCATAGATTATTTTTTTTATAATAATTATGGTAATAAACTTTATCAATATCTAAAAAAAAAATAATTTTTTAAATATAAATTATTATTAAAAAAAATAAATTTATAAAAAATAAAAATTGAAAAATTAAAAATTAAAAAATTAAAAAATTAAAAATAAAAAAAATTAAAAAATTAAAAAATTAAAAATATATTATAAAGATGCTTCAAAAAATATATAATAATAAAGACATTTTATACTATTTTTCAGAATATTTAACATTTCATGAAAAATTAATACTTCAAAATATATTTAAAAATAATAATTTAATAAAAAATTATAATTTTTATGATAAAAAATATAGTAAAAAAACATTATTTGATATAAATTGTATATGTGATGATTGTTTTATTGAGCTATCATCTGATCAAAGTTCACATCTTTCATCAATATACAATAATTTTTTATACAATAATTATATTAGTAGTGATTCTGAAACTGATAGTAGTGATGAAGATAATAGTGAATCATATTATTTTACAATAAATCCATATCAAAATATATATGATAGTTGTAGAATTCGTGATGAAAATGAATTTATATTAAGTACTTATTATTATATAGCAACAAGAGCTTTTATAGAAGTACTAGATAAAAATAATATTAAAATGAATATATTTAATAATGCTTGTTTATTTGAGTTAGATTTAGATAAAGACATATTTAATGAAATATATAATAGAATAGATGATATTTATATTGATGGAATTGAAAATAAAACTTTAGATTTATTTTGTAAAAAATGTGGTATTTTTGGACATTCTGATGAATC
>JACCDO012188108.1_pt1 | contig 25271 bp, 17 predicted proteins | sample 7446101 | NCBI WGS metagenome assembly JACCDO01 (sample SAMN15323440, study PRJNA562643) | freshwater metagenome | isolation source: river surface water | place: USA:Blue River Watershed | collected 2017-08-16 | reverse complement strand
ATAATGCAATTTCTCTGCCATTTCTGCATGAAATTGAAAGTTTTGAAAAAATACTCCGGCGTAAAAATACACTTTCATCGAATTTTAACTTCTAAGTATCCACCGGTACCATAAATACTCCTACATTAACTGAAGGAGTGATATCACTGATCAACTAAGTAAACTAGCACCATCTAGCAACATTTTGACAAAATTATCAGTATTAATAGTTTCGATAAGGGTGGCTGTTATAAATAAGTTATTTTTTAAATAAAGATATAAATAAATGTACCTAGAAATAATGATTTTTAATATTTGTTGATATTATAGTATACATATATATGGGAGCGTTTGCTAGTAAGCGATTTAAACGGCGTGATGATGTACAAGGACAAGGCAAAGATGTTTTAATAAAAGCAAAGAAGCTTAGATTACGAAGAGGAGAATTAAATCGTTTATATCATGAATTTAATAAGTTAGAAGGTACTAGTGGTTTTATTGATTTACAAGAATTTTATATCCAACATAATCTACCAACATCAATATTATTAGATTTTTTGATGAGACAATTTGATTTATTAAAAAGTGGTAGACTTTATTTTATTCAATATTTAGTAACGGTTTGGAATTTAATGACATTAAATGATGAAGCTACTGCAAGTTTTATGTTTGCCGTATTTAATCCATCACGTTCAACAGCATTAGATATTATTGAAATTAAATATATTATTAAATTAATATTTGATTTTAAAGTTCCTAGTAATATACAAAAAATTATGAAAAAGTTAGATGATAATATTGATGGTGTTATTACATTAGGTGAATTTATACTTTTTATTAAATGTCATCCTTCAATTTTAAATCCTATTCGTGAAATAAGAAAAAAAATTCAAGCTAATTTAGTACATCCATATTTTTGGCGTGTTCAAACTAGAAGACGCCATGAATTATTTGATCTATCAATGAATATATATAGTATTATTGGATGGTATGATGAAAATTCTATTGTTCAAAATTTAGAATGGTTAGCCGAAGAAAATAGAGTACCACGATCTGAAGTTCAAGCTTGGCGACAATATAAAATTAAAGTAGATGAATTAGCTTTAGAACCATTAAATCTACCATATGAACTATTAAATGATGAAGAAAAAGATGATTTACCATTTGGAGGTGAAGGATGGAAGCCACAATGGAGCACAAAAATGAAAGGAATTAATATGAATAATGATCAAAAATCAAATGCATTTGGTAATGGTTTTGGTCTAGAAATTTTAAAAAATGCTACTGCTAATAAATATCCAAAAAGTAGATATTTTTCTGGTATCAGACCTGATGATATTTCTAATATAGATGATGAATATGATAATAGTGATGCTGGATCACAAAGTACTGGCAAGTTTAGTTCAAACAAAGGAAATATTATTAATTTTACTAATATTCACACTATTATAAATGATTCACAAATATTTCCACAATAATTTCTAGATAATTCCATAATTTTGTACAATTTGTATCGTTTTTGTTTAAAATTATATATACAATATATAAAAAAATATATCTTAAATCTTAAATGAACTAAGCTGGTCCTTGAATTAATACATCAGGATTTTCTAGTAATGTCGGATCAAGTCCAGCTGCTACTACTTTATTTGATACAACTGGTAATGGAACCCCTACTTTTAACATTTTAAAGAAAGGTGCATAATCAGGATGATCTTTCGCCATAACCATACCTTCTGCAACTAACGCTGTGGATTCAGATGGAGGAGGTGGTGGTACTTCAACATTACTACTATTACTATTATTTATATTATTACCTTGTGGTGGCGGTGGAGGTGGTTTATTATTTGGTACATTAGGTATACTTTCAGGTATACTTGTTTCATTATTACTAGAAATGTTATCTATATTAGATATAGAATTTAGTTTAGCTTCCAAGACTGCAAGTAATATCTCTAACTCAGTAACTTTACTTGAAACAGTAGATATTTTTTTCTCGCATGATTCTGCAAAACTATTTAAAAATGATATAGACGAAACAACAAAATTATTAACTAACAATAACGTTTTCTGTATTTGGGCTGGTTTTATTTTACTAGGATCTATCGTCATTTCAACAGATCGGCGTCCCACTTAAAAGGTGGATTCAGGAGGTAATTTTTGGACTCTTTTTTTTAGATACCGAAGAGATGGGCCGGGGACCAAATTGTGCTTGCAGAACTCTACTTCTGGACATTCCATTCAAACAAATATTAAGATGGTAATAAATGAATAAGATATGTTTCACCAAGCATGTTTAAACGAGTGACTTGCATGGTTTTTTAAACCTACAGTCTTATAATCATACGGTAATCCCCTTGTTTGGTTTGACAAAAACGTGAAAGTTTTTTAAAAAACAAAACAGAAAAGGCACGCAAAAGATTGTTTAGAACTTTATATAAATACATCGAATTCATGTATTACTATTCTATGATATTACTAAATTAAAGTATACTATGGAAAAAGTAGCTGATGTAGTGGTTCGATTGGACAATGATGATATACCATCAAAGCATGTAACACTCTTAAAAATGTTAAATAAGTCAGGTTTACCAAAAGACAATTATCATGACAAGAATGTTGGTCCATTAAAGCCAGGTTTTGCATTTTATAGACTTTTATCTAGTTCTAGGGGACCCTCATTGCAGATGAATATACCAGATACAATTATGGGAGATAATAATCCCATGAATCCCGTCAGAAGAATATATACTGATGAAAATGGTTATGTTCAAAGAGAAAAGATTAATTCTGATAGTACAGTTGAACGCGATAAGTTTGTGGTAAATTCAATTGATAGAATTATATCAAATGCAAAACCACTTTCAAAAAAAAGGCAAAAGGATTCTTATGGACAAATAAAAGTAATTAATGAACCACTACAAAATAGAATCGTTGCTGTATCAAAACGTCCATTAAAATCATTAAAAATATTAAAAGTTTCTAATCAAACAGATGTTTTGACGCCTTTACCATTTAAAGCACTTTTATTACAGCTGTCGGAAAAAGAAACGGAGGAATTAGCAATTCAGCAATTTATAAAACCACGTGGTACTAGAGCTACGGTATATAGAATATTTTGGAGATCAGCATCAATTGGTGCAGGTACTGTAACTGGTTATAGAATTACTAAGTCCAATGAAGAGTTTACAATATTCGATGAGAATAATCATAACGATGATATGAAATATAGTAGTGGTGAAATTATTTCTATGAATGATGAAGACTATAGTAATTATATTAAAATAAAACCTGAAATGTCTCTTGCTGATAGAAAGAAAGCTTTAAGGCAAAGCTTTAATGAAAATAAAACTATCGGCTCATCATGTTTATGTAGTCTATCTGATGAAAAAGGTGATATAACATTAGCAAGTGCTGCTAAAGTTTTAGTAACTCGAGTTTCAAGTGATGCATTAGATGAACTTCGTATACAAATAGATAAATTAGTTAATTGGATCCAAGTAATCATTCAACGAACAGAACATCTTGTAATATATATATCTGAATTAATATGTGATTTTATCCGAGATGAAACTGGAAAATGGTGGTTTATACAACTCAAAGGTTTTGAAATTAATGATATTGTAAAAGATAAAATTAGAGAATGGTATAATTTGGTTTCTCGAGGATTAGATACAAAAATATTAACAAAAGGGAAATCAGCTGATGAAATAAGGCAAAAACTGGAGAAAGAAAGAGGTTTTAAATGTAAAATGTGTGGTAGAAATTTTCAACAAGGCCAAGTTGTTAATGTAGAGATATTAGATAATAGCATGAACAAATTGATGTTCAAATCAAATTTACGTGGAAAATATAGCCAATATCATAATCTTGCTGGTCAAGAAAACAATAGAGAAGTCCCTGCGTACGGTTATATTTTATCTACTCGTAGTGGTTGTGTACTTGCTGAAGTATACAGAGATTCAAAAATAATTCCATTGACGAAATATGCTCGTCATCTTTTGACAACATTCTCAAATATTGTCGAAACGAGAACGTTGTCAGAAAGAACACAAATCTATGAAGCCAAGGATCATACAGATATATCATGTTGTTTCTTTTGCGTCCAAATTCATGAAGAAATATCTAAATTTCATGATGGTTGTATTAAGTTAGGATCAATTCTTGGTTTAAATGTTAAAAAAGAGAATAATGAAACTAATGATAGCTCAATAAGCAACAACCACATTTCTGGTACCGAAAGGTCGTCATCAATTGAGAAGAAAGTAAAAGTGAATGATATTTATCTCAAACGATACTCTAATAATATTAAAGTGATATCAAAAAAAATTGCATTAATGGTACAATCTGCAGAACAACAAAAAAAAAAGGATATAAAATGTATTTCGGTTAATGGAACATCATCATCGTCGTTGAAGTCATTTTGTCCTTCACCGAATGACTTTATTAATCCTTTATTGGAATCCCATGAAAGTGTGAAAATTGCCGATATTGAAGGTGGGTTTACCCTTGCAAAATGGAAATCATCTCATTTTAAGCGTCAGACGGTACAATATAGAGTATTATTCATAGCATATTTTTTGTCTGGAGTTTCCATTCCTAGTACCATGGATGGTTCAATTGGATGTTTGTCATTTTATTTAGGTCAATCAACACACACTCTTTTTTTTAATTTAAGTAGTCGCATAGATGATTCTATTAGAAACGATAATGAAGAAAAGGAAAAAATTATACGAATTAAACAATGTAGATTATTATATTTATGTGCTCGTCCCCAAGATGCTAAAGATTTATTTGCCGAAAAAGAAATTGAATTGCATTGGGTTTTTACTCCACATGTTACCGTAAGCTCCACAAATGTTACACCAAACAAGCCAATCCTAGAAGGTTCCACAAAAATAAAATTATCTAGTATTGATTGGTACTGTGAAGGCTGCAATGATGGTAGTTATAAATTGGATTTTACTATACCTGTGTATTTGGCATCATTTTCTGCCCCGTTAACGTTTCATTATTCAATTGCAGTTGTGAGAGATGAGCTTCTTCCCTCGCCATTAGCTAATGTGATGTCGTTTTTAAAAGAAAAGGACGTATTTTGGCCACCTTCATCATACATTGATAATAATTTGTTTCCAGAATCTTGGGTATCAATGTTATACGACGAAAAGAATAATTTTACTGTAACCATTGAGGAGGAAAATAAAGCGAATAAAATAGTACAAAATGATCAGGAAATAGTGGAACAAGAAATTCAAGCGGAAGGAAGTGATGATGCAGATGATATGGATGGTAGATTTAAAAGTGACTTGAATTTTATAAATTATTTCTCTCATTATATGCGATTAGGAGAAATAAAAGGCTTAGAAAACATGAAGCAAGTTTTTATAGAATTAGGTGCAAAATCGGAGACTAGAATAGGAAGTGCTAATACTCTTAATCAACTTCAGAATTTTGATACATTTAATAATAATTATAATAACAATATTGGTAATGGTGACGATGCAGAAGAAGATGATGATGATAATGACGATGACGATTATAGAGAAGTAAACACATATCATTATATTCAGCAAATATTCAATACTTTAAAAGATTCTAGTGATTCACATGATAAAGAATATATACTACTTACTACAATGGCTTTAGAGCAACTTTTATTACACGATTCGCTACCTAGTAATATTACATGGCCCACATTTAAAACTATTGTTCAAGATTGTTACTCGTGGGCAAAAACTCAACGACAAAAGGTTCACTTGTCTCGTTTTGATGGGACTGCTGATCAAAAACATATTTCTGATAAAAGTAATAATACTATGTCAACCACTAATTTTGGCAAAAAAATGGAAAATAATACTAAACATGATACAATATTAACTGATATTTCCATAAAATATGCAAATACTGAATTAGACTATAGTTATAATAAAATTGAATCATTTTATATCGATGAAAAACGATTTTCTTTATCGTCACCGTCAAGAAAAAAAAGAAGATTATCATATGCTCTTGAGATAATTGATACGATTTCAAAAGATCCTGATATGATTGATGTTGCTGAACTTAGATCATATTTATTTGTCCAACGAGAACAACTTAAGAAGGTTTTAGATTTAGTTAAAGATGGTGCAATTAAATTTCCACTTATACGTTCCGAGTTTTCTGCTGATATGAAAGAAAGGTCATGTGGTGCCTTTTCAATTGTTATTGCAATCATTAGTACACTTTTATTAACAGTATCACCATCATTATCAAAGTTATTTGATACGTATAATTTACAAGGTGCGGCATATATTAGCACCCATGGATTTTTAAAAGCATTTGAAGAGTGTTTTATATTAATTACAAGTGGACATGAAATTTTTGATCCAACAATTGTTTATTTAAGATCTTTAACTACAGAAGCTGAGGTTATGAAAAGGCATCAAGCTAGTTTGACTGGACAAAACATAGCTGTTCGAGCTAAAGTTACAGAGATCTTACTTATGGAAGGCGAAAGCGATGATGATAGTATAAATGAAGATGATACTCTTACCAATAGTAAAACATCAAATTACAATAATAATCTTCGACATTCTAATATTGGAGCAAGAAGGAAAAGTAGTAGATTGGCTACTGGAAGACGCGCTAGTTCAGTTGTGTTTAATGATACAAAGCGAATAGGACCACCAACTTTATTTGCGTGTTGTGAAATACATGGTAATGAACATTTTTACTTGGCTGATATTTGTTGTAATGCATGTGAAAAGGAATCTTATAGTATTATGGCTGAAAAAACACGTCAGGAGCGTTTCATATCAGAGCAAAAGTCTCGCATGTCATTGCTCAAATTGCCAAAGTCTGTTATAATTGCATCATCATCAGCAAATAATAATAATGAAAGTATTAATATCGATGATAATAAAAATGAAAGCTATAACTTAAGCCTGTTATCCAGTGCAATTTCTCATCGTACTTCGCAAAAATTTGAAACTTCAAGTTTCGACATTATAAAAGAAGAAGACGATGAGGATAATGATGATGATGATGATGATGATGATAACGTGTAATGTTTAAATATAGAAGTGTAATCATAAGATAGATCTCTCGCCACTAGTTCTTGAAGTTTTTCATGATTATTATTTATTATAAATGACAATTTATTCTATTATATTAATATTGGAATTATTCAGTATACTTGTTTCAAAATTTGTTTTACTTGGTCTATCATTAGAACCCAAGGTTATTCGATCAATTTCTTTCAAATTATCCTGATGATCATAATTATACATTAAAAAATACCAAAATTTATATGATATTAATACAGACACTAATTGTGCAAGAAAAGATGCTAGTACCAAATAAAATGTATATGTTATGCCACAATGAAATACCAACAAACCTTGAAAATAAAAAAAGAAGTAAGTAAGGAAGATAAGAATAATAAGAAAGAAGACGAAATAGCGTTGGAACCTATTTCAATAGTATTAGTAATACTTTGACAAATATTTAAACCCATATTATATAATGCATGGTTTGGTAAATTGATGGTACTAAAAGTAGTTAGTTTTGTCACATTGTAAATCGTTAATAGTACAATTATACATTCGATGATAGCCACCGATTCAATTGATGTATAAAGACTTTGCTGCTTCTTTTTAAATAAATAAACGCAAAGATATAAATCTATTACTATTTGGTTTACATTTACTAGTTGAATTATCCACAATGATGATATATAAGTAGAATAATTCTCCTTTGGTAACAGCTCTTCGAATAAATTTGCCATATTAGTACTTTAGCATGCTTTTACAACTAAAATATCAATTAAATCTTAGTAGGAGAAAAAAATTGTGTACTCTATAAAACTAGGTAAAGTACTTAAGAACTACTATTCTATCCTGTTACTTAATATCAACCTGATCTGGGTAAGCCTTGATTCCCCAAGCTTGGACCAAAGCTGCTTGGTAGTACTATTGAGGGTGTGGAAATGTCCCCGCTCGATTAGCCTAACTAACTGAAGTGATAATAATATTTACAATTGTGTGCAAACTTTTAATACCATTCGTTAATTCCACTTTTACATGTTCTGCTCTCTCCTCTGGTAAGGTTATTCGGTATGTCGGTATGCTTGGTGTGCACCAGGCACTGCACACCTACCAAATTCATCGCCAAAAATTATAAATCCACCCATCCCACCCCTATCCATAGACGAGTTGCTAATCTGACATACTTTGTCTGAGGCTTTCAATCCTTGATAGATAAAGATAAACAGCAAACACCACAAGACTAGTTAATAATATTTCTGTTTGATTCCATTATTCTAAAATATTAGTATGACCAAAAAAAATAGTAAGAATTTAACACCTGAAATGTTAATCGAACAAGCAAACATTGCTTTAAGTAATATGCAACCAGAGTTAGCATTAAAATTTTACGAGCGCGCATTATTGCTAACACCAAATGACACAAATATAATGGATGCACTATCAGATGTATATATACAATTAGGTGATAGCATAAAAGGTAAAGAATTATTACTTAATAGTGTTGCGCTACAACCAACGATGAATCCTTATAAATGGATGTATTTAGCACAATTGCAACAAGGTTTAGAATCTAAAAATAGTTATATCAAAGGAATAGATCTTTTATTACCATTAGCTAATGACAATATCGAAATTCGACAACATTTGTGTAAAATATATTGTAGTATTGCTGAATTATATTTAACAGATTTATGTTATGAAGAAGATGCCGAAGAAAGTTGTGAGAGGGCAATAAATGAAGCATTGTCATTAGATAATAATAGTATTGATGCTAGACAAACATTAGTTAATTTAAAATTAAGTCAAAATAGAGGGAATGAAGCAATTATTATAATTAAAGAAGTATATAATGAAATTAAAAGTATTATTGATCATATTAATTCAAAAGCAATAATAAATGAATTAAAAAATGAAAATGATGATGACAATATTGTATTACCAGAACTTGACTTTTGTATTTCAACATGTAAGTTATTAATTGAATGTGCTTCATTTAAACCAGAATTAGCTGAGTATGCAGTTGATTTAGGATCTGAATTATTAAATTTAGATGATGATAATATTGAATTATGGTATATCATTGGAGTTGCTGCATTGGGGTTAGATCCTCCAGATATAGATACTAGTAAATATCATCTTGAAAGGGCATTAACAATGATGAATGAAATGATAGAAAAAGATAAAAATTCATTTATTTATCACGAAGAATATAAATTAGTGCAAGAACATTTAAAAATAGTTGAAAATTATCAACCTGATTGTACGGATAGTAAAAATCTTAATATTACTACCAAAAATAATGAAAATTTACTTGCAGACGAAGAAGAATGGTCGGATACTGAAATGATAGAGTAAATTATTAGTATATATTATAATTATTTTTGTTTACAAGGCAGCCGTCTGGTCACCATCACGTCATTACAATCTCATGAAAATACAAGATTTGTCCGGCCCTCCAGCCTGGCCTCTGACATACACGCTTGTCGACCTCTACGTAGTACAACTAATTCACTTTCTGCACAGTGCAAGAGTTGACTTTTGTTGTTAGTATTAGAGAAAGCTAGATACTAGTGAAAGCAAACCACTTGGCCAAAAAAGTAAGCGCAAAATTCACTTATCTACTAACTAAGCATACCTTACAACAATTTAACGACACTTAACACTCATGTACTTATTTTATCATTGCAGTGATTGAAGCTATAAAAAAGTTATCAAGTTCATCTGTTGCATCAACAGGCAGTGCAAATGTTGGTGATGTAACTATCACTGTTACTAGAAAAAAATCATCTACTGATACTGTACGTAAAGCATCTGAAGCACGTTTGTTAAGGTAAAAAAAGTTTATAGTAATATCTACTAGACATAAAATAATTATTTAATTTATTTTTAATTTAGTGATGCTGATTTAAGACTTGCGCAACATGTAATTGAAAAGAAACTTAGTAGTTCGTCTCTTATTTCTGATGCAACTTTAGATAAAGATGCACACCATATTGAAGATGATGATTTTGTTTTCAATCATGTTGGTTTAAGCTCTACTGAAGCTGAACATTTATTAGCAAAACATGGTAGAAACGAGTTACCAGAAAAAATTATCCCCAAGTGGTATATATTTGTTTCACAATTATGGCAACCTATGCCAATTATGATCTGGATTGCGATTATAATTGAAATTGCAATTCAAAATTACATTGATTTTGCCATTTTAATTTTTATTCAATTTGGAAATGCATCAATTGCTTATTATGAGATTACGAAAGCTGGTGATGCAGTTGCTGCATTAAAAGCATCTTTAAAAGCAAAAGCTTATGTCAAAAGAGATGGTAAATTTCAAGAAATAAATGCGGCATTAGTAGTACCTGGTGATTTAGTTAGTCTTACATCCGGTTCAGCTATTCCTGCAGATTGTAGAGTAAATCATGGTGAAATAGATGTTGATCAAGCCGCGCTTACAGGTGAATCATTACCTGTTACTATGTATAAAGGTGACTCTTGTAAAATGGGCTCAACAGTTGTTAGAGGTGAAACTGAAGCTACAGTTGAGTTTACTGGCGCAGAAACATTTTTTGGTAAAACTGCCCAAATGTTACAATCAACTGAGGAATATAGTAATCTTCAAATTATATTACTCACCATTGTTTCAGTTTTAGTAGTTTTATCGGTTGTTTTGTGTGTTATTGTCCTTGGTTATACTGCATCATTAACATCTTTTACGGAAGGGTTATCATTTGCTGTAGTTTTAATGGTTGCATCAGTACCTATGGCTATTGAAATTGTAACAACAACCACATTAGCGCTTGGTTCAAAAAATTTGACTAAGCATGGCGCAATTGTTTCAAGATTAGCAGCAATTGAAGACTTGGCTGGTATGTCTATATTGTGCTCTGACAAAACTGGAACATTAACATTAAATACTATGGTTATTCAAGAGTTAACTCCCATTTACAAAGATGGTGAAACTCAATATTCCCTTTTACGATATGCTGCTATGGCTGCAAAATGGAAAGAACCGCCAAAAGATGCACTTGATACACTTGTCCTTAATGCAGTTGATAAAGAATCTTTAGTTAAATGTGAACAACTTGAATTTTTACCATTTGATCCTGTTGTCAAACGTACTGGTGGAACTATCAGTGAAAACAATAAAAAATATAAGACAACTAAGGGTGCACCACATGTGTTACTTAAATTGTTACCTGACAGTCCTTACTGCAATAACATTAGACATAAAGTCGAAGAGGATGTGCTACAACTTGGTTTAAAGGGAATTCGTAGTTTAGCCGTTGCTAAGACTAATGATTCTGATGAATGGGAAATGTTAGGACTTTTAACATTTTTAGATCCTCCTCGACCTGATACTGAACAAACAATCGCCGACGCTAATAAATATGGTGTTTTAGTTAAAATGATTACTGGTGATCATCTATTAATAGCTAGAGAAACCGCACGAGCATTAAAAATGAATGATTATATCAAATCTGCTGATGGTTTACCAATGTTAGATCCTACTACCAAAGTTAAACCTGCTAATTTAGGTAAAGATTATGGTGATATGTGCCTAGCAGCTGATGGTTTTGCTCAAGTTTTTCCTGAACATAAATATTTAATTGTTGAATGTTTACGCGAACTTGGTTATAAAACTGGTATGACTGGAGATGGTGTAAATGACGCCCCTGCCTTAAAACGTGCTGATGTAGGTGTAGCTGTCCATGGTGCTACAGATGCTGCCAAAGCAGCTGCTGATATTATCTTAACTGAACCTGGATTATCAACAATAGTACACGGTATAATTATTGCGCGTACTATTTTCGTCCGTATCAAAAATTTTATAAATTATCGTATTGCAGCAACTTTACAGTTGTTATTATTCTTTTTTATAGCTGTTTTTGCATTTAAACCAGTTGATTACATGCCTAAAGATTGGGAATTAATGTATATCAATGGAGAATTCCCTGACAATAAAAAATGGCCAGAATTTTTTCATATGCCTGTTTTAATGCTTATGCTTATCACGTTATTAAATGATGTATCATTAATTTCTATTGGATACGATAATGCTGAAGCAAGAAAAGATCCGGAAAAATGGAATTTGAGAAGTTTATTTTACATTTCATCTGTATTGGCGGGAGTAGCATTATTATCGTCATTACTACTACTTTGGTGGATATTAGACAGTTGGTCTCATGGAAGTATTTTTCAAGTATGGGGCTTAGGTGGATTATCTTATGGTAAAGTAACAACGATAATTTACCTTAAAATTTCCATTTCGGATTTTTTAACGTTATTTTCAGCAAGAACTGGAGATTTACCATTTTGGGGATCTTATCCTGCCCCTATTTTACTAGCTGCTGGGTGTATGTCATTAATTATATCAACAATCATAGCTTGTGCATGGCCTAAAAGTGAACCAGATAAAATTTTAGCAATTGGATTAGGCTATGGGAAGCCTTATGCTCTTGCAGTATACGTTTGGATTTACTGTATTATTTGGTGGTTTATTCAAGATTTATTAAAAGTAATTGCATATAAAGTAATGGAAAAATATAATTGGTTTGGATATAATGATACAGGAAAAGTGGTATTACCAGCATCTACAATAAAATACATCGAGGACAATAAAGAAAAAGATTTAAAAACAGCAGCATCAACCAATAAGCATTAATAATTCGATTTCGTAATAATAAATATATGATCATTTAATTTTACATCGTAACATAAATAATTTCTAAATTTTGTTTTTTTATCGCATATCTTCTGGTATCAACAATTTCATTTTTTTATGTATAAAGTAATGTGATCTTTTCAATTTTGCTTTTTTTTGTCCAGCTGCACTAAATATTGTACTTATATTTTCCATTCCAGAACTATCACCAGCATCATCACATTCAAATTTTATATTACATGATCCATTTTTGATCATAGCTTCCCTGGTAGTTGACCAAGAAAACCGAACTAAATTTGGGAATCCAAATACATTCTGTTGAGCCCGAAGCATCCATTGAACACATGTATCATCACCAGGATACCCAGATCCAAAATTTTTATCTAATTCACTAATACTAGTTTCGTGCCAAATCCAATCTTTTAATAAATGATCTCGTGAAACTTTCGCTATGATAGATGCAGCACTAACAACTTTATATGTAGCATCAGCTTTTTTTTCAATTGTAAACGTAGCGAAATCCTCACCCAAAGCGCGCACAAGTCTCGATTTGTAAGTATCCGGATCACCAACAGTATCGATATACACATCAGTAATTATTGGAGGATTATTACCAAAATCTCTAATTGTTTCTAATGCTCGAATAACAGCATCATAACTTATAGCATTTAATGATACTGGATTAACTCGTTGCATTTCTTTACTAATAGTTTCTGCAGTCAATTCTTCTATTACCCAACCTATTGAACCATGATCTTTAATACCTTTAAATAATTTTTCCCTTTCAGATTCTTTTAATTGTTTACTATCATCAAAACCTAATTTACATATTTCTTCATGTTTTGATTTTGGCCAAAATGCAGCACAATAAACAAGAGAGCCTAATACTGGACCACGACCAGCTTCATCTATACCAACTATAATTTCTACACCTTTACAACTATCTGGAATATTAATCATAGGCCAACTTAAACTCATCTTTTATCACAATAATACAATTTTAATAATTGATATGCACAGAATATAAATAAATTGATTTCGAAAAATATTGAATGAGTATTTTTACTAACACTTTTGAATCATCAAAATTCAAAATCTGTTTGTTTTTTCAAAAGCGCGAGACTCGAGTGCAATTATATTTGTTGGTACCGGTATGTCTATTAGTATATTAGACTTCAGTATCAAATAATTTGAAACTCAGTTACCCCTTTTTAGTTTCTTTAAAACTTTCTTTTAAAAGTCATGAAGACTTACTCTTTTTAAAGTTTTTAAGTCATTCTTTAAACCTAAACCCTTCATAAAACTTTATAAAATATTAAGATTTGCAAAAATAAAATTCTTTTATCCTTTAGACTTTTGGATTAATTTTTTTATATACAAGTTTATATTGTCCTATTATTTATGTAGTTTGCAATGAAGCAGTTTTGGGATGTAACTTTCTACTACTAGTTTTAATTCGCAAAGATATTTTTTTTCTATTATCCAGCATAGCATTTCTATTTGTTTGTTGCTCTTCTATATCGGTGTTTAAAACTTTGTTGGCAATTAAATTAGAATTATCATAATCATCACACTGGATACCAGCATCATGAAAAGTTGTATTTAAACTTTCATATTCATTATTAAAATTATTTTTCTTGCTTGCTTTAATATTTCTTGAGTATATCAGAAGACAATATATTATTGAAACGATAAAAAACATTATACCTATACTAGTTAGAATTATAAAGTACAACCTAATCGATTTAGAATCGTTATTATCATTTATATTATCAAAAAAATTTGATGTTAAAATATAAACATGATTATATGCCAAAGATATGTCACAATATAGCAGCAACAGTATTAATTTCTGTACTAAATTGTCCATTTTAGCAATCATTTATGATTCGACAAAATTTCCACGTATGTATGTATTGTTAATTAATCAAATAAAGAGAATTATACTTCTTTCTAAATATTTCTCAGTTTAATAGTTGAAGTACTCACGAAGACTATCACTTACTTATACCTTTGGTAGTAATAATGTCTTGATAAGATGATATTTTCACAAAATATTCACGAATATGAGTTTTACATGACATATGACTTACTCTTCATAAGAAACTGGAACTGATGATTTTTCAAAACATTTTTGCAAGAATTTTTTTTCACGAAATTGAAATTTGACTTATTATCTTGTCCCAAGCCTGTCCCAATTTGGTGCTCGTATTATCGACAAATTCAGAACTGGGCAGAATTAGAAGAAAGTATTGTATTGAACAATATATCTATTAAATTTTATCTGTGACAAATTTGTTTACCTTTATAGTATTCTTGAGTTATGGGAAAATCTTGTAAAGAAATTGCACAATCCTTAGTTGAATGTATGAAACAAACAAATTGTGTTCAAAGTGGTGGTGATGTCAGAAAATGTTTAAATGAAACGGAAGATTGTCAAGAATATAGAAATGCTTATTTTACTTGTAGACGAAGTGGATTAGATATGCGAACTCGTATAAAAGGACAGAAAGTGTATTGAAATACTATTATATGTTGATATTGTTTATAAAATGTGTAAAATATTATAATTTATATTATTTTAAACTTTCAGAATGTGTAGTATTAGTAGCAGTTGTAATAATAGTACTGTCATCATTTATAATAGTAGTATTCAATGTTTCATTTTCTTCAGTCATATCTTCTAGATCATCACGAACTTTATATTTTAAAGCAATTTTTTCTTCTAGTAATGATTTAAGATGACTTTTTCTAGCAGTAACATCATCACGAGCAGGCCTATAAGCTGCTTCAAATTTTTTCTTCTTCCCATAAGAACCAATACCTTTTTTAAATCTTACTAATTCTTTATTCAATTGATTAATGATTTCTCTATTCTCTTCTGTATCACCATTACTTTCAGTAATAGACAATTTACTACGATATGCATCAAGAAATAATTTATCTTCATATTTTAATTTTTCATATAATACTTGTGTTTTTCTTTCTAACCAAAAATCTTTTTTCCCTAAAATATTAATGGAACTTATATTACTTTTAAATATTGATGAATAAACTAAACAAGGATCACCATTTAATTTATATACCATACCATGTTTTCGCCAATCTAAACGATTAAATTTTGGTAAAGTTTTGACCATTTTTTTTCTTTTCTTTTTTTCAATTTTTAATGATTCAGATACTTCACCTATTTCAAAAGTATTAGATTGATCCATAATATTTATATCATCGTTCTTACTTTCATTATTTGTTTCAATTGTAATATCATGATTACTATGTTTATGCTGTTTTTTTTTTTTACTATCCGATTTTAATGTCAAATCTTTAGGTGTTATAAATTCAAATGGATTATTAAATAATTCTTCAATATTATTATATAATTCAGTAACAATTGCTTTCCAATCAGGCGTTTTATTTGCAATATGACCTAATGTTACACGATGAACATTTCTTTCAAACATAATTTTCGATAATTCTAATGTATCAAATTCAATAGCTGTTCTTGTAGATGCTAATTTTTCATCAACAATTAAATTATTATTTTCATCTAATACATCAGTAAATATAACAGAAGAATTCATATTAGCACCATTAAAATATATCATTTTAATAATATTTAAGTTTCCTTTAAGAATAGCAATATGTATTGGATATGGACGTAATTCTTCATTTTCATGATCTACTATATAGCAAGGTGTTTGAACTCGACCACTTTTACAATGCTTTCTCCACATATTAACCATAATTGTTTTGGCCCAAGTACCAAGTCTTAAATTAACATCAGCACCATCAGCTAATAAATTACTAACATTTTGTTCATCACCTTCCATAATAGCTTCTATAAATATTTCCCTAGAATTATAAATAAAATAATAAGATAAAAATGATAGATATCATAATGTCAATAAATTTACCTTCTACTTCTTGATTCAATAGATAGATTATAATTTGGATGTAAATCAAATATTTGATCTATATTCTTTAATAAATCTGTTTCACATACATTTAAAGTACCTAAATTAGGTATATCACTTATAATTTTTAAATGATCATTGAAATTTTCAAAAGCTAAATTTTTACAACCATCTAATACCAATTCTTCTAATCTTGTAAAATTATTTCCACCAAGACATGAAATTGAAGATATAGAAGTATAACCAAGATTTAAACTTCGCAACATATATAAATATTGACAACAATCAATTGAATTAATATTTGACTGTCTTAAAGTAAGATATTCTAAATTTACTAATTTACCAACACTATCATATTGTTTTTGTGTTAAATCTAATCCGGCAAGACAAATTGCTTTAATTCCTAAACAATTTTCAATAATTGGAGATAAATCAATTATTCTAGTATATGAAATATCTAAATATGTTAATGATTCACATATACTTAATTGATTAAAGCTTAATGGTCTTAGTTCCATACAACGTGAAATATCTAGAAAACGTTGAGATTTACCCAATACACACATTATTTGATAAAATATTTCATCTGTTACATCTTCTTTTAATAATGGAACTTGATTTGTAGTTAATGATAATATACGTACCGCATAGTCATCAGAAACATTCATCTTAATTAAAAATCAATACAATTAACTATTTGAACTCCTCTTCATAACACCGTATGACGTTTGGTACGAATTGTTGATTTTGAATGGGAAAGGTTTTCCCAAAAAATTTCCAAAATTTAATTTCTACGACATTATCCGTATAGATAGTTATATACTCATAAACTGGTCGTCATTAATACTGTACCGTTGCTACATATCATGGATGCACACCTTGATTCATGCTAAAGTACAAATTATAAAACAGCTCGAATAATAATAAGCACCACTGTAATCGTTATTTCTTGTAACAGTAAGACTTTGTAAATTGTTTTCAAACTAAAGCAATATATATATATTAAAGAAGAGAAAATTGCTAGAATAGAAATAAACCATTTATAGGATTATGGCTTCAATATCATCGCTTGATGGATTAGTTGCATTTGTTTTAGTATTTATATCTAGTTGTACATTATTAAAGCGTGTAAAAAGTTGTAATAATGTTTTTAATCATTCAACATTTGGAATATTTCGAAAAAGTTTAGTGATTGGAACAAGATTAACTTTACTTGTTCAATTAGTTTCAATTATAGTAGCTGTGTATACATTACTAAAATGATTGTTGAAATTATAACATCAAGCGTAAAAAAATTAAATATTACGTGAAATCAAGTTACATTAGAATTTTTACAATTTCTATCCCATTAATTCTGCAATAATTGATCCTAAATACTCGTGTTGTTTCTTTTGATAATTTTGGAATGCTACACATACTTCTTGATTCAATCCGGAAGATGTATAATATTGCAATGATTGTTCAAAATCATTTTTCGTAACATTAAATTGTTGACATGTAACATTAATAATATTCTCAACAAGTTGCATTAATCCCATGTTAAAATAATCTGAATTTGATGCATTAATTTTTCCATTTTCACTTGAAAAAAGTTTTACATAGTTGTAAAGATCACCATTGGTGGTTCCATAAACTAACAATTCATTCATTAATGTTACCATAGTCTCTGGTGGTATCATATCACTGCCATCACTATTAGATACACCATTCAAACTATTATATAAGTTTTGCATTTCTTTTGCAACAGCCTTAATATCTTCATTATTATATTTACTCGTATACACATGGTATGCTTCTTCAAATTCTTCAGGTTCTATATCAAATAAATCATAAACTTTTGCTTCTTGTGATTTAAATTTACTTTCTAATTTAGGTAATAAATGTTTCAATAATTGTTCCTCTGAAACTTGCTGTCCTTGTTGTGTTAACATCATATGAAATTGTTGAACTTCTTTTGATATTTCTATAACTGCATTTTTATACCTAAATAAATATTAATATCATTTTTACTATAAAAAAATAAACTATAATATATAAGTCTTACCGATCGCGTAAATTTTCTATTATTTCTATTGTTTCATCTTCAGTTAATGCAGGTAACAAATTATTTTGATTTTGACTGGTAAAATAGGAATACAATTTATAACCACCATATGCCAAAACTGTCGTCGAAATTATAGCTACACTGTTGCGCTTTAGCCAAGACATTTTTACTGTTTTATCTACTATTATTTGGGTAATTTGGTGGGAGGAAATAAATGAGAAACATGGGATAAACCGGCCTCATCACTTTTTATTGTTATATCCACACACCAAATGAGCTATTAGTCTCTTATAATTAATACACGAGGTATAATGGGAAAATCTGGAAAATGATGTGTTAAATTTGGCTATATTTATAGTTTATACATATTATTGCTACAGCATCTTTCCTGGCGAACAATAAAAAATCTATCTACTAAGGGAATATGATACCTTTTTTTCTCAAAAAGCGAATAGAAAATTAAATATCTGGCAAAGTAGGACCAATCGAATTTTGTTTCTTATACACAGCATGTGGCGACTTCGTCATCGGAAAAACCCCTTTTTTCTCAGAATCACGTCTTATTACACTTTGCTGTTGCTCAATAATTTTTAACAATGCATTTACTTTAGTATCAATTACAGAACTTAACGATGATAATTTAGCATCAAGTTTATTTTCAAGAACTTCTTGAAAGATATCTAAATCTTTTTTAATAGTTTGCGATGTATCTGAATTAAGGCGTCTTTTCTCATCCCATTCTTTATGAAGTTTTATATCATTTTGCCAATCAATAGCATCAGCTTGTGATACAGGTTGTGTACATAGTGCAAATACACGATCACAATAATATAGTTCAGTGTCTTTATCAGGATTAGTATAAACAAACGGCATTTTATTAAGTTTTGGTCCTAATATAATTTCTCCATCACGAACCATTGTACCCCTAAGTAAACCCAATGGAATCATTCCTGATAATGCAAGCTCCTTATATAAATAACCATAAGTCATTTTTTTCAATGATAATGGTATTGGCATTTGATACAAACAACTGTTTTGAATATTATTAATAGCGTTTTCATAACTACTTTCATCAGCATTTGGTGCTGATATGCTAGAAGCATCTTCATCATCATCATCCTCCTCATCTGATGATTTATTTGCTTCTGTTTTTTCTAGTGCAATTTCATCTGCTTTGGCAATTAATTCAGAACGATCAATATGATCAACACCACTAATGAGCTTATGTATAATTTTTATAATCATTGGATTATAAAATGCTTGACAAACTAAGGTATCTAATAAAGATGTTGTAAACAATGCACCTGAAGCAAATTGTGGTGAAAATTTATAAAATTCGTCAAATGATTGTGATGAATCTGAATTATCCAAATAGCCTATATTAGATTGTCGAACAATTTCAACAACAACTTGAGTTGATTTGTTCAGTCTTTTGACAGCTTGATAACAAAAAATGGCATCAGAATCAACTAATGCATCATGTGATTTGTCTGACGATTTCATACTATCTGCTAATACCACAACTTGCTTAGCACGAAATATTCCAGCTCGAATAATATCATTTTCTTCTAAAGGGCTACCACGTACAATTAAAATAGCATCAAATATAGAAATTTTTTGCCAAACATTATGTGGTATATCACCCGGATATAATATAACAATATATTTCATGATTCCTAAATACCGAGCACGTAATGGTCTTATTAAATCATATAAATTACTTAGACTTTTTCCAATAACAATAAGATGATTAGAAATATGGGGCACTTCTTCGGCAATACTTGTTTTAATTAAAACATCATCAATTTCTGCTGGAAATTTCCTTAAAAAGTAACTTTCTTTGATATGTGATTCTTCCAAATTTTGTATAGCCTCTTGTTTTGTATCAGCACTTACAATAACTTTTCTTGCATTTTCTATCGTCGTTTTTTTTAACGTACTCATAACATTTTTTTTCAACATCTTTCTTTTCATATCATCCATATCATGACCACTATACGCAATTGATCCAATGGCACGACTTGCAGCGACACTACCACGACGAAGTGTTGATTTAGTTTTGTTTAAGAGAGAACTCAAACCACTACTATTAGCACTATTGGTGCTAACTGATGATATCGCTTCTACCTCGATCTCATTATTATTATTATGTTGATGACTATGTGAACTAAGTGGGAAACCCATCATACTATCACCTCTATATTTGTTAACATTATTGACGAGATTTTGTTTCAAATTATTCAGTACTTGAAATATTTTAATTTCTGATTTTTGAAATGATAAATCAGAAGTAGCTTTATTTTTAGCAATAACAAATGCTTCAATTTTTATACCATCACGAATAGGGATGACAAATTCAGAGGGATTTAAAATTAATCTAGCTCTTCCAGGTTTTAATAAATCATGAATTTGTAAACCAAATAATATAATGCCCATTTTCTGATATAACAAATTTGATAATTCACAAAATTTGGCACCATTAAATGCTTCAGATAAATCTGTAGTATAGATTTCCCAATCACAACCTTTCTTGTATTCCATTAACCAATCAATAAATAATTTATCAGATCGGGAAGAATTACCTTTGTCTAATAAATCTAATTGTTCTAATTCATCCTTATCTTCATCATCATTATCATCATCATCATCTGCAAATGATGTTATTAAATTCATAATTAATGTAGCAGATCCCGGGTAAACTAAACTTTTAGCTAATACACCCATTTTAATTTCATTTAAACATACTAACATTAAACCATCTTCATCATCGTCACCTAAATTATCCGAAATCTTAGATTTTGGCAAATGACGTCGATTTTCTGGTCTAATTAACTGTAAAACAAATAATGGCATTTTTGCATTATCTAAAAGTTGAATATATTGCTTAATACTAAGTTGCTGCAAAATAGTTTTTGCATCCTCTTTATCAGCATCATCACTAAATTTATTGGTCATAATAAAAATAGCAACCGCAATATCAGCACGAGCGCGATATAAATCTGCATTTAATAATGCAGACCCTTCTAAATACATTACATTATTTAAATTAGGATCTTGTAACATTACAATTAAATCATAAGTTGGTCTAGCTGCATGTAATATAACAGCATTAAGCTCAGAGTTTTCATGATCTTCATGAAATAATTCTTCAAAAAATTCACTTAATGAAGTAGTTGTAACATCTCCACATAAAATGACATGGGCACAATGTTTACCTTGAGGTCTGTAACTTATACGAGCATAAACAGATTGTAAAGCCATTTTTTCAATGACTTCATTTGTTAATCGAGGAACATAAATAATTGCAAACATAATCATGCACATACATAATATCTGTCCTAATGTTGTTTGCGGGGAATAATCACCATAACCTACAGTTGCAATTGTAATAACAATATAATACATCCATGTATTAAATGGAAAAGGTTGTAATTCTGCTTCTAAGAATTTCATTAATGCTGCTAAGAATAATATCATTATAGTTATGGTTATACCCATATCTCCAACAGCACGATTAACCGCATCATCTATTCTTTCAACATATCTTCGACATCTTAATCCACGTAAAATTCTGGTAGTATTTAATGCAAACATTACCCATAAAAATTGTTTTTGTGGATTATTATACGTTTCTGAATATTTTGGACATTCTTTTGAATAAGTTATCCATATTGGTATAACAGTTAATAAATCAACCATTGAAAAAAATGATGTAATGTGAGTAAGTTTGTGATCGGCTAAAAAAAAAGATAGTAACCAATCAAACGAAAAAATTCCAGCAAATATTTTTTCTAATAAAAATAAAGAATTTGGAATATTTTCACCTTGATACGTTTCCACAATATACTCAAAACAGCTAAATACACTCATTATTATAAGACAGTTTTGATATATAATTCCATAAGTACTTCGTGTAAAAAATTTTTTTGTTGCTACTCTATATTCTTCAAATACATCATGATTCTTATTTGTATGTTCGGCTTGACTTGCCATTTTTCGTCTCACATTATCATCGAGTTTAAACCCAAAACTCATTAATAATGTACCTCTACCAGTTTTTGTATTATTACTTCCATCCTCCTTACTTGGACTTGGAGAATCATCATTACTATCAAAACTATTAAATTTTGGACGAATTTCTCGAAAAGATGAACCAAAATTTGGCAATATTGAAGAGCTTTTCTTCATTTTTAAATTGGGAGTTTACTTTAATTAGATTTTTATAACTCCACTTCAATCTCCACACATACCGTGGGAGTGAGTTTGTGAATGCACTTGGATCGGGATGAAACGAAGTTCCGGGACCGCGAAATTCATGCCATTTATTCCGCTTAACAAAAATAATATAATTTTGACAAAATTTATAAAACCAGAAGACGATAACATTATAGAATTAAGGTTTTATATTTAAATTATGAAAATGAATAGCGTTAATGCTGATTTTTCAAATTAATGTTAAAGTAAATCATAATATCGAAGAGTTAATAGTGGAAAATGGCTTGAAAACAATGGAACAAAAATTTTCAAAACAAATGTGAGATGAGATATTACTATTAAAATCACACCGTCCCATGACTGATGAAGGCTGAGTTCTGACTGATTTGAGTCTCCATTTTTTTGAGAGCCTGGAGAGTGAGAGTCTCTAAAATTAAAGAGAGTTATGATGAAGAAAAGGTAGTTACAGAGACAGAGACAAGCATCATCATAATCACACGGAAAATACACTTACATAAAATTTATTTATTAATATTGACAATCTTAAAGGGAAATAATTTATGTAATGCAATCTAATAATATTTCTGTTGACATGGAATTTCAAATGATAAACAATAGTAATGATACTAATGATACTAATGATATAAATGATATAAATGATATCAATAACAATAATTCACAAATAATAAATAATACTGATATAACTCCACATCCACAACCTACTAATACATCAAGATTATATCGTTTTTGTTGTAGAATTTTTACTACAAGATCTATAGATATAAGAAGAACTATAATATCAATAATAATACGATATAAGCTTAGACTTTTTACATTTCGAGTAATATTATTTACAATATTAACTGTTTTTTCAAATATTATTGAAATCAATAAAACATGTAAACCTGATTTAAAATTATGGTTAAATGTTATTGTTGGTAGATCTATCGTGAGATTAATTTTACAATATTTTATTTATGCATTAGTCAATGGTATTATAAGTAACTCATTATTAGATTATACAATATTGTATAAAATTTCAGAGATGTTTGACGTTTTTGGTATGGTATGGTTTGCTGTAGGTAACTTACTGCTATTCAATGGTATGAGTTGTCGTAAATATATACCATTTTCATTCTATATATCATTTACATATATATTAATGAGTTATATAACAATTATAATACCATTTTTTTTAAGAGTATCATTATCATTATCACCACCTAGTAGAAATAGTGAAAATGAAATATATCAACAATTTATATTAATAAGAAATAGGAATAATATTAATAATGATTTACAAAATGACGCGATATATAATTTTGTATCAAATAATCCATCATTTAATAGTGAATTAAATAATGTACAAAATGAATTTTGGAAAAATTGGTTACAAGAAAGAAATTGTCATGAAATGAAATATACTGATTTAATAGCGAAACAAAATAAAACAATAAACTTAAATGAAGAAGCATTTTGTCCCATTTGCTTATTAGAATATGATGATGATAATGCTGTTGAATATCCAATTTGTTTACATATTTTTCATTCGCAATGTTTACATCAATGGTTACATGCAAGTGGAAAGAAAGGATCACGTAATTTATCATGCCCATGTTGTCGTTCAACTTAGAAACTTATTTTTATTAATTACAAAGGTATGTTGCGTTTAACAGTGCTATTGCACATGGTGAAACAAGATCATTATCAATATTATTCTATACAATAAAAATTAATAATAATCTAACTAATACTAGAAGACAGTAAAGCAACACCTAAAAATTAAAAAGAAAATACATTGCTTCATACATTAAATGGTATACCATGTACTGAATTATTATGGTCACCTGCTGGTAATATTATTCCTATTGCACAATATTCTGGTGATGAATGTACATTTGAATTACATGATGTTGAAAATAATAGTAAATTTGCTACAAGAAGACATGAAAGATCAAATAGCTTAGTATGGGATCCATCTCGTAGAATGCTTGCATCATGTACTATTACAAATATGAGACAAAGTTCTATACGTGGTCAACCTGATGATGGTTTTAATTTATATCCATTTCAAGGTACACCTATTTTAAGTTAAAAGAGAAAAATTATTTGTATTTCAATGGAGATCAAGACCAAAAAATTTATCATCGAGTGATGAAAAGGAAAATGTTATTGAGAACTTGAAGAAATACGAAAAATTATTTGATAAAGAAGATAAAGTAAGAAGACAACAAATTTATCAAGAATTAGTCATGCTAAGACGTAAAACTGCTCAAGAATTTTTCAATATTGTTAATAAAAATAGAAGCAATATATCACAATTAAAGAGAATTAGATGTGCATTAAGAAATGGTTATGATTCAGATGATGATAAAAATTATATGATTGAAACTGTTGTCGATGAAACTATTGTTAGTAATAAAGAAATT
>JACCDO010507155.1_pt1 | contig 25272 bp, 26 predicted proteins | sample 7446101 | NCBI WGS metagenome assembly JACCDO01 (sample SAMN15323440, study PRJNA562643) | freshwater metagenome | isolation source: river surface water | place: USA:Blue River Watershed | collected 2017-08-16 | reverse complement strand
AGGATTAGTGGTTCCAATACCTATTCTACTATCAGAATTTGGTAATATTAAACTTCCTCTAATATCTAAATTACTTAATGGGTTAGTAGTTCCAATTCCAATAAAACCTGAACTTCCTTGAATTCTCATTCTTTCAGTTGCAGAACCAAAATAAATATCATTATTTTCTAAATTTCTAATATAAGCATTATTATTACTATCTTTTCCAAATATAATACCATCATTTTCAGTAGTTCCAGTAGAGGTATCAGTAAAACGAATATTCATATTACAACTAGATGCATTAGAATGTATATGAAAAATAGAATTAGAAATTGTAGTACCAATACCAACACTATTATTATTAATAATAACATTATTATTAATTACTAACGGTAAAATTGTGTTATTATTAGAATTAACAGAAATAATTGAAGTATTACTATTAGTAATACCAAAACGAATTTTATTAAAATTACTAGTATCAACTACAGCCAATTCTCTATTATTACTAGTATTCCTAAATAATTGTAAACCAATCCCATTATAATCATAAATATTGGTACTATTGGAACTATTCTCCCAACCCTTACCAGATATTTTAAGACCTATGGCTAAATTACAGGATGAATTATTAATATGAGTATTAATAATTGCATCATTTATAAATGAAGACGCCATAAATAATTATTGTTCTTATTTATATTTAAAAAAAAAATTTAAGGATTTTTGAGCCATTTTTCTTTTAATTTTTCTACATAATCATGATTAGTAGTATTAAAAAAACTTGTTTGATAAATTCTGTGTAAAACTAATATTTCATCAATATTATAAAATTTTTTATTTGCTTTAAATAATTTTAACCATAAATCATAATCTTCAACAAATTCATTTTCATTCCATTCTGCTATTTCTTTTTTTAAAATTACACTACTATTAATAATTGGATTAAATTGAAAAAAATTAAAATATCGTAAGTCTCCATAAGGAAGTATTGGTTTATGATTAGTATCACCAAAATATTGACATCCAGTTCCAATTACATCATAAATATCTAAATAAGGTAATTGTTTTTGTAATTTATCACAAATCCATAAATCATCAACATCTAAAAGAGCAATAAAATTAAATTTAGCATCTTTAACCATTTTATTTAAAGTTGCAGGTTTTCCTTTTGTATCATAATAATTAATTGATATATCATTATCAGTTTTATATTTTTTACAAATTTCAATGGCTTTTAAATGAATATCACTATTAATAGAAACACCATTAATTCCAATAATTAATTCCCAATTTTTATAAGTTTGTTTTATAATTGATAATAAAGATTGTTCTAAAAATTCAATACCATTATAAATAGGCATTAAAATAGAAATATTGTGATGCGTCATTTAATTATAATATTAAAATCAATCTTTATATTATAATAATGAATGAAATTATTAAGCAAGCACCTGAAGGAATTGATATAAAGGTTATTAAAGAAATTTATGAGAAAAACAATGAAGACCAATTAAAAACCTTAATGGAATTATGGGAAATTAAGGAAAAAAAGGAAGTTAAGGCAGAAAATCAATGGGATAATATTAGAGATACTTGTGATGCATTTGATGAAGAGATGGGTAAATTTATAAAAAAAAATACAATTAAATTATAAGAATGGATTATCATACATATGACAGTTTATATAAAACCATTAAAGAACAATATGCAAGACCTATTAAAGATAAAACAGAAACTAAACAGGATAAAGTTTTAAAAAAAATAACAGATACATATGATAATCCAACAATTACAAATGTAGTATCAACAATACAAACAGTTGTAGCAACAGAACCACCAAAACCAAAAGAAGAAAAACCAGAAGATTATTTATATATTCATAAAAATTATATTTAAAGAAACCATAATAATTACTTAAATAATAATGAGTAATAATAATGAATATTTATTAAATATAAAGACTGTTCAAGCGTCAACGATAAAATTGGTAATTGATGCAATGAAAGAAATTTTAATGGATGTAAATTTAGAATTTGATGATACAGGTATGAAAATTATAGCATTAGATAATACCCATATAGTTCTAATTCATCTTAAATTAGAGGCAGAAAAATTTGAAAAATATCATTGTGAAAAGAAGTTATATGTAGGTATTAATATGCTTAAATTTCATATGTTAATTAAAACAATTACTAATAATGATATGTTATCTCTTTTTATTCTTAAAAATGATCCAAATATTTTAGGAATTACTATTGAAAATGGAGAAAGAAATGTAAAAACAACATATAAATTATCAATGTTAGATATAGATGTTGTTAATGTAGATATTCCACCACAAGATTTCAATACAATAATTACAATGCCATCAGCTTATTTACAAAAAATAATTAGAGATATGCATAATTTAGCGGAATATATTGAAATTAAAAATATAAATGATAAATTAATTTTAAGTTGTCAAGGAGAATTTTGTTGTCAAGAAACCGTTTTAGGAACTGAAAAATCTCAAAATATTAATATGAAGAAGAATGATAATAATAAAGATATAATTCAAGGAGTTTTTAGTTTGAAATATTTGAGTATTTTTACAAAATGCACTAATTTATGCACAACTGTTGAAATTTATTTAAAGAATTCTTATCCAATTATTCTTCAATATTCTATAGCTTCCATGGGAACTGTTAGATTATGTTTAGCTCAAAAGAGTGATGACTAATATTAGTAATAAGAGGTTTTAATTTTTCTTCAAGAATAACTTTTTTATAATAATTTGGATGTTCATTTTCAAAATAATTTAACATAATCATTATTATAACTTTATTAATGGGATTAAAATCATCATCAACATCATTTTTATTCATACTTAAAGAAGAATTTATTTTTCTTTTATCTGTCTTATCTAAAGTAAGATGGATATAATATCTAAATTTATAAATATTTGTAATATTTTCAAATAATTTATTTTCAGCAACTTTAATTTCATAATCAAAAGAATTATTTGTATTATTATAAGTTTCGATAATAATTAATTTAATAGTTGTAATGTCTTTTAAAATTTCCTCTAAAATATCTTTTAAAATAGGTAAAAATCTAAATAATTTAGCTGTTCTATAATTTTTAATAATTTCTCTAGAATTATTATCAATTACTCTAATTCCATTATCATCAACATGAAAAAGAGTTTTAAGAATAGAGGAATTGTTGCGAATAAATTCTTTAAAGGATGACATTAATATTAATAATATAAAAGTTAATATTATATGGAATCTAAATGCGATTTATACATTAATGTAGAATAAGCAGGAATTGTAAGATTATAATTATCTTTAGATAAATTATTATTATTTTTAATCCAAATACGAATAATATGATAATTTTTTTTTGGACAAATAGAAATTCCATTAATATTTGTTGAAATAATATCAGTTTTTCCCAAAACTTCACCTAATATTTGAGATGAAACCTCAAAAAATTTATCTAAAACTTCTGTTTTATTAATCTTAAATGAAAAACAACCACCATTTTTATTATTTTCATCTTCCCATCTAGGCATTATATGTTCTCTCATTATAAAAAACATACCTCTTGACCATAATTCATTAAAACTTTTATAAATTTCAATAAAATCTTCAACACTACTAATGGTAGTTATAAATTTATAACTATTTGTTTCCCAATTCATATCATAAGGGTCATGGAAATAAAGACACCATACATCATTTAAATAATTATTTTCTTCTAAATCACTCATATAATAAATAAATTTATAATAAATCTTATATATAAAAATAATTATTTTAGTAATAATTATAATGTCATATCAATCAAGTATTAGAAATAAGAAAAATAACAAGTCTTTTAACAAGACAAAAGAGATTACTTATAAAATTGATAATGAAATAGAGGAATATGGAATTGTAGTTCAAATGTTAGGTAACTGTAGATGTCAAATTTATTCAAATTCTAATATTGAATGTATTGGAACTATTTGTGGTTCATTAAGAAAATTTAATAAACGAATGTTAATTGAAAAAGGCAATATTGTTATAATAACAACACCAAGTTTAGCAAATAACAAAGTAATCATTAATTATAAATTAAATAATGACCAAGTTAATAATTTAATTGAAGAAAATATTTTGAATGAAAAAATTCAAAATCTTTATAAAAATAATTGTAGTTTTACTTTAGATAACAATGATATTGAATTTACTTCACAGTCTTCGGAGGAAAATGATGAGAAATTAGACGTTGAAGAATGAAGAATGTAACCTCTTCACCTTCTTTTACATTAAGAATAGCCTTTAGTTTCTCATCAGGTAGAATTACTCGACGATTTGTAGGTTTATTAAGATTATGCTCTTTTACATAAGTATTGATATAACGAGTGATATCAGTTCGTGACTTTTCAGTTCCTCGTGGAACTCCAATGAAATCGCAAAGTTCATCAGAAATCTTATTTGGTTTAGCAAAACCAGACGGTGATTTACGAGCATTCTCACGTTTCTTTTGGATTTTATCTACAATCTTCTTAAGTTTATCATAATCTCTAGCTACTTGTTTAAGAACCACTTGAATTTCCTTATTAAGAGTTGTTAAACTGGAAATTTTATCTACAAGAACTTGAACAAGATTTTCACTCTCTTTTTCTTCGGTTGGTGTTACTTCAGTTGAAACTACTTCTTCCTTTTTGACTTCTACAACAGGTTCTGGTTGAACTTTTACAGACTTTCCACGAGGAACAGCTTTTTTTACTTCAGGAACCGCAGTTTCAGGCTCTTTTACTACTTCGGTAGCAGTTTTAGTCTCAACAGGTTTTTTAGCAGAAGGCATCGAATTATTATATGCTATAAATAATTATTAAATCTTTATATCATTTTTTATTTTCATTAAAATCCTTACCATTTCATTTCTATCTGCGTCTGTTAATTTATACCAATTTTCTTTATTAATAGGATTATATACAAATTTTATTATTAAATTACCGTTATTTATACCATATCCCTTAATTTCTAATTCTTTTGCAAAGGGTTCAATTTTAATTTCTAATTTTTCTTTATTTATAAATATAATCTCTCTGATATCTCCAATTAAATAATCAACTGTTGATATTTGAATATCATAATATATATTTAATAATTCATCATCTTCATAATGATAAAATCCATTATTAATTTTAACATCATTTATTAAATCCATTTTAATGTTAATTTCATGTTCATTATCATTATCATCAAAATAATTAATTATACATGAAGGATATTTTTTACAATCTAGATTGATATAAACGGGTTCTTCAATTCCTTTTAAAAATAATCTTAATTTTTTTTTATTATTACTAAAATAATCACTATATTTAATATCCACATTTATATTATGTTTTTTAACTTTTGATTTAAATTTCATAATCATTGAAACAACATCCTTAAATAAATCACTTTGTCTAATTGAATTAATTGTTTCTTCCCAATCTTCAAAAGTAAATTTATAATTTTCAAAATCAAATTCTTCATCAATAAAATTATAATCATCTATATCACCTTTTAAAATTTTATTATATGCATTTGTAGCATCAACAAATTCCTTAATTTTAATATTGCGTTCATTTATATCACTAATATTATTTAATTTATCGGGATGTGATTTAAGAGCAATAGATTTATAAACTTTTTTAACTTCTTCAATTGATGTTCCTACAGGAATTCCTAAAATCTTATAAGGATTTGTTATAGACATTTTCAATTTAAAATTATATTTAATTATTATGTTTAAATAAATGACATCAATTAATATTGATGAATTATTAGATAATTGTGTAAATGGGTCTCATTATAATATATCCTTATATATTTTTGAAATAATAAAGGATAAATATAAATATTCTGATAAAAAATGGTTATTAATTGATAGTGAAAATAATGATATTAATTATGAAAATAAATTAAAGGATGAAATAAAAACACTTATAGTAAATGATTTTGGAAATAGAAGTATTTATTGGAGTATGTTTAATAATTATGAAAATGATATTAAATCATTAAAATTATTACAAGTTATGAATAAATTGAAAAATGAAAAATTTTTAAAAGATATTATTAAGGAGTTGGCACAATTTTATGAATAAAGAAGAATTAAAAGAAAATTTTAAAGGTTATTATAAAATTGATGAAGTTATTAATTATATTGATAAAGTAAATTCAACATATATATATGAATATAATAATATAAAATGTATTGTATATTATTGTAAAAATAAAGATAAAATTGATTTTGAAAGAATTAAAGAAGTAATTGAAAGAGGACATATAATTTCAAATAAATCCAAAAATTTTATTATTCATTTATTATTAACATCTGCTAAAAAAAAATTTGAAAAAAATAAAATTTTAACTGCAAAAAATACTAATAGTGGTTTTACTTATACTAATAAAAATGAAATATTTATATTTAGACATGAAGAATTTGCAAAAGTTATTATTCATGAACTAATACATCATGATAAATTACTTCATAATGATGAATTTACAAATATAAATAAAAAACAATTATTAAATCATTTTAAAATTTCGGAAGATACTATTTTAATTTTAAATGAAGCTATTATTGAATTTTGGGCAACACTTATTCATTTAGCATTTGTTAGTTGTAAATATAATATTGATTATTTTAAATTATATGAATATGAACTAAATTATTCTTTATATAAATCATATCAAATATTAAAATTAAAAGAAAAAAATAAAAATAAAATATGGTGTGATAAATGTAATATTTATAGTTATATAATATTTAAAACTATTTTATTGAAAAACATAAATGAATTATTTAAAACATATACATATCCGTATGATAATACAAAAATAACAAATTTTATAATAGAAAAATCGGAATTTTTAAATGAATTATTAAAAAATCCTCCAAAAAATCCAATTGTCAAAATAAATTCTCAAAAAATTCAGCGACCTTCAAATTCACTCTGTTTTATGTTATTAAGTGATTTATAGTAATAGTAAAAAGATAAAAAAAATATTAAAATTAATGTAAATAATAAAATAATTTTAAAAGCCCATATTACAGGTGATTGAGAATATAAACAAGTAGTATCCATTATATTTAATCTGTATATATAAAGATAATAAAAAATTAAATAATCATAAATGAGAAATCATAAATTAGTAGAAGAAATTGTTGAAAAATTAATTTTATATAATCATTCGTATTATTTGGAAGATATAAATAAATTGATGTTAAGCAATAAATATAATAATGATATAAATGGATGTTTATCAAATATAATAAATATATTAAATACATCAAATGAAAATCAAAATAGTTTAATGATAAAAAATTCATTAAAAAATTATGTTTATAGAATATTAGAATTTAATGATGGTTTCAATTGTTGTAATGAATTGATATAAAATATTAAATTATATATTTATAAAATGGAATTAATATTTTTTAGTTATAATCAACATATAGGAGATACAGTTTTATTTAAAACTTTTATTAAGAAATTTTGTGAATGTAATAATAATTATAATTTTAAAATGATAATTGTAAACAATTCATATAAATATCATAATTCATTTATATTTTCAGATATTCCTAATTTACATTTAATATATGATAATAATTATAATTTTAATATATGGTCACCAATAAATATTATAAATAATAATATATATATAAATATATGGATAGGAGCATCACAAAATATATTTAATATAAAATCATTAGATATTGTATGTAATTTATTTAAAATTACTAATTATTATAATACTATTATTGAATATATTAATAATAATTATAATACTAATTATAATTTAATACCTAAAAATTATAATGAATTAATAATAATTCCTTATACAAATATAGATAATTTTTTAGAATTTAAAAAAAATAAAAAAATAATATTTTATTATAATGTTTATCCTCAATCTGGACAACCTATGCCAGTTAATAATCATGATATCATTATTGAAAAATTAGCAGACTATTATCAAGATTATTTTATTGTTTGTTGTAATAAAACAAATGTTAATAAAATAAATGTGATAAATACATTTGATACATTTGATAATAAACATACTGATGATTGTGAAAATGTAGCAAAAAATATTTATTATGGATTAAATTCTGATTATATAATTATGTTTGATGTTGGTGTATGTTTATATATATTAAATGATAATATAAAAAAATATAAAGGTAAAATTATACATATAAATGATAATGATTTATATTCTAATATAATAAAAAGTATATTAAATATAGATAATTATAATGTGTTTAGAGTAAATAATGAGAATGAAATATGTAATAATATACAAAAAATTATGGATTTCTAAAATACTTATTAGTTTTATCATAACTTCTCGCTTTTCTTAAAATTTTTTTTACATTCCTGTCTTCATTTAAAATTTCTTCTGGACTTCTTTTAAAAAGATGATAATAATAACGTTGTTTTTTATATTCTTCTGTATGAAAATTAATCCAATTTAAATAATAAATTAACGCATTCATATCATTTTCCATTTTTTATTTTTTTTAAATTTTAAAAAATCATTTTTTTAAATAAATTGATATAAAATATAAAAAATTTATAATTATTCTAGTTTAGATAAATAAATAGTTCTACTAACAGATGATAGTATATTATCGAGAATTGTTTGAATTTCACTATAATTTTTAAAATTTTTATTTCTAATTCCTCGAATATATTCTCGTTGTTCTTGAAGATATTGAATTAAATCTTTTGTATTACTTGTTGCATTCATAGAAATTGTAAAAATTTCTAAAGGTTGTCTTTCAAATTTTCCAATATAAACTTCCATTAATTCATCTATATCATTACTTAAAGATGAATGTAAATCATCAAGTGCTTTATGTTTTGAATAACTGGGAGTTGCCCAATGAAAAACTTTAATTTGTCCTAATAAACCCAGAAAATATTCAAATAAAATTTTTTCATTTATTGAAGTCATTTATTTTTCTATCTTAAATATAATAATTTATTTATTTAACTTTTATCGAATAACAAAAAATTAATTTTGTTTTTATTTAGGAATTGTTTATTTAGCAAAGTAGAAAATTGAAGTCCTCATTAGTATAGCATTCCTCCTCTTTCCTTAAATTTTCCTCCATTGCAACTGTTTTCCATAAATAAAATAAGTCGGCTTTTGTATCAGTAGTATCGATAATAATCGATTTATAATAAAATTTGCTTTCCTTCCAATTGTGAAAGGACCTCGTCAACAGCCTTCTATTATGCATTATTAATAATTATATTTAAAATAATATTCAAATTTATTAAATATTATTATAATTTAATACGAATGTCTATTGAAGATATTGATTTTCTTAAAAAAAATAGTATTAAAGAAAATTATTTGTTTTTAGTTGATAGTAAAAAACGAGATTTTTTAAATTATCCCGATCCTAATTATTATGTAATAAATTTTAATATTCCGTTTAAAAATGTTATAGCAATTGATGTAATAGAAGCAAGTATTCCAAGAACAATGTATTCTATAGATAAATATAATAATTCTATTTATTATTATATTGCAAATAGTGCTACAGATCCAATTATAGCTAATGGTTTAAATCCTTTAAATACAAATCCATTATTATTCAGTAAATTAGATATAATGCCGGGTAATTATACAATTCAAACATTTATTCCTGCATTTAATTCTCAAATGATTTTAAATAATCCGAATGCACCAATACAAATGGCTAATTTAAATAATCCACCCGAATTAACAAATAAAATTATTTTTACTTGTAAAAATCCATTTATATTAAATATGAATATTAGTTCATTAGCAGAAACATTAGGATTTAATTTAAATATAAAAAAAGAAAATGATGGTATTTTATATAAATATATTAGTAAATATGAAGGTTATATTGATTTTTTAAAAACTTATCATAGTTTATATAATTCTAATACGGGATTATATGAAATAACTTCGCCCGGAATAGTATTTTTTATTGGTGAAAAATATATAATTATTCGTTCACCTGAAATAGAAGAACATGCATTTGGTTCACTTGCATATAATAATTTTAATCAAGGAATTGCTAAATTTAAAGTGAGTGGTATTGGTTTTAATGATGATAGAGTGGAATTAACTAAAATTCCTACCAGAGAATTTCATCCTATTGGTAAATTATCAAAATTAACGTTTAGATTTGAAACAGCAGATGGTAATTTATATGATTTTCGAGGTATTAATCATTCTATAACATATGTAATTAAATATTATAAACCTCGATTGGTAAATGTTAAAGAGTTTACATCAATCCTAAATCCCAATTATAAATCAAACTTTAGAGATTATAAATATCTAAATGATGATCAAGAATTAAGTGATGAGGAAGATAAAAATGAATATTCACGTGATAATATATATGAAAGGTATAAACATAATGAATTATTAATTAAAGAAGAAATTGAAGAAGATGAAGAAGAAAATTAAGATGAATCAACTACACCTTTTTTATATTCAACAAAATTAATAACATTATTTAAATTTTCATTAGTAAATTTTTCTTTTTTTATAAGATCGGTAAATTGTTCAGTTGACAATGAACCATCTGATAATTGTTTTAAAATATTATTTTCAAAAGGAGATAATGATGGTTCTGTAAATTTTTCTTTTTTTTCTTCTTCATTATTATTTGAAAATCTTTCTCTATATCTTCTACCTTTACATCCAAATAGAATTATAAATAAAATTATAAATAATAAGACAACAGATATAATATTTAAAATAATATCGTAATCAACCATATCTATTTTTAATTAATAAAATAAATATTAATATATATTTATAAATATAGATAAATATGACCGAACTAAATAGAGCTTATTCATTTAATGGTGGAGGTGGTGATAGTGGTTTTGAGAATTTTGAGGATATTGAACCACCTGTTCAACAACAACCACCTAGAGTTCAATCTAAAAAACCTCAACCACCTCAACAATCTGAAGAATTTACTAATTATGAATATCAATATCAACCGCCATCACCACCACAACAAGCACCTCCACAACAAACTCAACAACAGGCTAGAAGATATCCAGAATATTCGTTTTGGGATAGAATGGTAATGTCAAAAAGAGAGGTAATGAAATTATTTATATTATCAATAGTTATAATTTTAGGTATTTCACTAGAAAAAATAGGATGTCATTATTTAACTTCATATATAAATAATACAGATTTAACATCATTTCAGGAATTCATGGTTAGATTATCATTCCCAATACTAGTTTTTATTATTTTATGGATAATTAAATCATTATAATATTTAGAGATATAAATGGAATTTTTAAAACAAAAATTTATGGATTTAATGAAAAATATTTATTATTATGCAAATAAATATTATCAAGAAAAAAAAGAATTTCATGATATTATTATTGCTATTAATAAACAAAAAGGTATATTTTGCGAACGTGAATGGATTGGTGAATATTTATTGGAAATTGTGTTTTTTTTATTAATATTTTCATTTTTATGGCTACTAGTTGATACAATAATTAATTTATATCATTATCTAAAATTAACATCATTTTTATATATAAAAGAAAATCCACGTTTAATTGACAGTCCATTATTTACTCAACTTAAAAATCTTTATTATTTTAATGATTATTTTTCAATAGATATAATTTTCTTAATATTTGTAACTACACCAATATTTATTTTAGTTAAATTATATATTTTAGAATATGGAATTGATAAAAATGGTAAATATAAAAATACATTTATTTATGCTAAATGGTATTGTTATTTAATTATGATTATTGGTTTATTTTATTATATAATGGTTTATAAAGAATTAACATCATTAGGTGCTAGAATAAATACTGCAAATAATATAATTTATAATAATATAAATGCTGATTTTATAAATTCTCAAAAAATTTGTAATTATTTACATAAAAAATCACAATTTGATTATGAATTTGTTTATGGTAAATGTAATGATATTCGTAATAATATCGCTATGAGTAAATTATATAATTATATAAAATCAGTAACTAAAGATATACAACAAAATATTGCACCCATTGCTAATATTGATGTAGAAAAATTTAAAACCTTAACAGATAAAAATGGAAAATTATATAAGGATAAGATAATAACTGCTTTATTTACATTTCAATTAGTTAAATATTATGTGGATAATGATTTAATAGATGAAGCAAAGGATTTTTTTGCTGCTTATAATATTATTTATTTGAATAAAATAAATGTATTGAGAAAAAAAATAAATCCTATCTTATTTTTACGATTTGATAATTTAATTATTTTCAATAATTCATTTCAATATAATAAAAATATGGCAGATAGTTTTGGAGGAAATAAAGATATTTATAATTATATTCATGCTGAAATTAATAAAATTGAAAATACAATTCAAAATGTTGTAGTTGATATTTATAATATTTGTAGTTATAAATTAATTTCTGTTTATGCATATTATTTTATTATGTTTTTAATACTTATAATATTCGTAATAATTTATATTTATAATAATTAATGGAGATATTCAATAATTATAAAGATTTTATTAAGTTTATTGAGACTAAAACTAAAAAAGATGATGATTTTATTAAAAAATTAGATAAATTAAATACTTCTATTTTAGATAATTATAAATTAATTTTAGAAAATAAAAAAGATTATGCTATAAATGATGAAGATATTCAATTTGATAATGAAAATGAAAAAAATAAAATAACTTATTATCAAAAGAAATATGAAGATAGTAATTTTAAAGAAATATTAACTTTATTAAAAAAACCTCAAAAAAAAACTGGAGGTTATGAAAAAAATATTTTTGAAACTTTTATTAATTTTATTGACAGTTTAACAGAATTACTTAATAAAGATAATAATATTCAAGAAATCTATAAATTATATGAAGATTATATAATTAATAATAAAATTGATGAAATTACAAATAACATTTATACTGGAAAAAAAGAGGAAGAAGAAGTAAAAGGTGGTGCTGATGATGATGAAGATAAAAAAATTCAAGGAATAACATCTAAAATTGGTTCAACTGCAAAAAAAGGTGCAATTTCAGCTGCTAAAGGACTTTATAATGTTGGTAAAACCGCTGTTGTAACACCTCTTAAAGGAACTTATAATATTGCTAGTGCAACAGGTAGAGGACTAACTAGTTTAGCCACTTCAGCATCAAGAGGTATAAGTGATGTAGCAAAAAGAATAGTTAAATCTGATATTAAAAATATTCCAAAAAATGAATTAATTACAAGAATTATCGAAGAAATACCAAAAATTACGAAAGATATTAATAATTTAAAAGATTTAATTGTAAAATTTAAAAATTCAAATGATGCATCTAAATTATTATTAAAAGATTATCCAATTGAAAAAGATGGTTATTTATATTCCTATAGAATTGAAGAATTCATAAAACTTTTAAATAAAATTTATGAAATGTTAAACATTAGATTTTTAGAATTTATTAAAAATTTAACTAAAGAATTATATAATTATGATAAAAATTTCTTTAAAGACCCAAATGTTCAAGAACAATTTAAAAATGGTAATATTGATAAATTTTTTGATTTTTCTGGATTATCAATGACAGTTAATTATGATGAAATAGAAAAATCATTAGAAATTTTTGAAAAAGAAGATGCAGATAAAATTGAAAGAATAGCATTTATAGATAAATATAAAGAACTTTTTAATTCAACTAAAGGACAATGGAAATCTGATTTTGAAAAAGAAAAAGATGATACAAAAAAAAATAAAATTGATGAAATTCAAAAAAGATTTCAAAAATTAATAATTAATTATTTATCTCAAGAAAGTGAAGTTAGTGGTGAATATGGCGAAGTATCTGAATTTTTTGAAGAATTAAAAACCATAAAATCAAAATTAGAAAAAGAAGAAAAATTAAAAAAAGATGAATATGATAAAATTATTGATAAAAATAAAATAATTAAAAAATTTAGAGATAATAAACGATTTAAAGACGATAAAAAATATTTGGAACTTATTAATAGTATTGAAGATTTATATAATTCAATAGAAAGTCAAGGAAAATCAAAAGAAGTAATTGAAAAAATTAAACAAGCAAAAGCAGAAGGAAAAGAAACAGATGATTTAATAGTAGATCCAAATAAAATTTATTTTGCAGATTATGTAGCATTATTTAAATTAAGTTTGAAACTTTTGGTTTATTTATCAATATTAATGATATTTTTTATATTATTTTTGAGTATTGTAGCTTTTTTTAAATTAATTTATGATTTAATTATGAATATTATTTATTTATTCGTTAATGGTTCATCTACAACTCGTGGATTAACATTAGATTATTTAAGTAAATCAATTATAAAATGTACTAAAACTAATTATGATAATGATAGATTTTTTATATTAACAGAACAAAAACAAAATTTAACTTTATTTAATATTGGAATTTATATGGTTTATCTTTTATTAATCTATATTTTCCTTTATTTTATTTTATTATTATATGCTAAAATAGTAGATAAAATTTATGTTGCTAATCCACAAGAAATTGATAAAAATAGTTTATTTTTATCGATATTAGCAGTTATAATTATTTATAGTTCTATTCATTTATTAATTTTTAAGAAAGTTTATAAAGAATATGTTTATGTTCCTTATAAGGAAATTGAAAAAAGAGAAACAGAAATTGATGAAACTATTTCAAAATATATATTAATTTATTCAGATGAAACTAATCCAGAAATATTAGTTGATGAATTATTTTTTAAAATTTTATATGACCCATCAAAAATAGATGAATTAAATGAAATTTTTAAAAAAGGTGTTTTATCAGAAGATATTGAAAAATGTTTAGAACAAAAAATAATAATTTATAATATTTATCGTTATTTACGAGAATATATTACTTTTGATAAAACAATGCAAGATAATTTTAAAGAATATTGCACAACAACAGCGGATAATAAACCAAAATATAATAATAGTGATAATACAATAACATTTATATCACTTTTAGATAATAATGAAATAAAAATGATTAAGAAATATAATGAGGAATTACCTTATTATAATGATATACCTAATAAAAAAATGGAATATTTTAATAAATTAAATGCAAATATTAGTGAAAAAATAAAAGATATTAATATGAAAATATTAATTAATACTAATACTAGTGTTCCATTTTTTTTAACAATTATTTATATTATTTTCATAATAGTATTAAATTTAATAGTAATTTATTTAATTATTTCACTTGTTATTAATAGCACAAGTGGAGAAAAAGAATTTAATGAATATTTATATAAAGGTTTTAATGTTATAAATGAAAATGTTTATAAACCTTTATTTAAATTTCTTACTGGAAAATAGAAAATGATAATTTATTTATATTTATTTTTATTGATTATTATGATATTATATTTATATACTCTAACATCAATAAAATGGAAATTTGATTATTTTAAACAATTAGAAAAACAATGTATAATTATAGAATAAGATGGAATTATATACAATAAGATATAATTTACATAATTATATTAATAAGGACAATTTTGATTATAAAAATACAAAAGATTATATTTTTTTATGGAAATATACGTTAATTGCATTATTTGCATTTTTAGGAATTATATTTATTTATAAATTTAAACAAATTCAAACAATAGGATTTATAATAATTTTTATATTATCATTATTTATTTATATTATTTATTTTGAAGTAGGAATTTTAATTAATAGTATTGATGATAATAAGTATTTAAAGGAATATGGAAATTATTATGAATTTTCTAATATTATTTTTAATGAAACATTTGATTTTATTGAAGATGATGATGATTATAATAATAATAAAATAGTAAATGTTAATCAATTATTGGATCATGATTATATAAAGAATGTTAGTAATTTAGATAAAAAAGATGGTTATTATTTAATTATAAATATTGATAATGATTTAATTTATACTGATAATTTTAATAAATTTATTAAAGAATATATTAGTTTAATCCAATTAGAAGAATTATCTGAAAATATAATAAATATAAAATTTGATACTATAATATTAAATTCAAATGAAATATCTATAAATGATATATTTGATACAACTAATAAGATTTATAAATATTTGATTAATAAAGAATTTAGTAATTATTATATCGAAAATGGATATTTATATATAAATATTAATAAATATAATAAATCTCTTGAATATAATTATTTTGAGGAATTAGTTAAAAATAATACAACAAATTTTGCAAATACACATGAAACTAAAAATATATTTAAATTTGATGGATTTGATAAACAAAAAAATAAATATGCAAATGACCAAATTTCTAAAATAGAAAATTATAAAAAACTTTATATTGCAATTGATTATAATTATTTAAATCAAAATAAAAAAAATTTGGAAACAGAAAATTATTATGTTTATTATTTTTTACAAAACTTAATAATAGAATTAAATAATGATAATAAATTTTATTCGAACTTATTTAATAAACTTAAAGAAGAAAATAAAATAATTAATTTAAAAATCAAAATTTCAGAAATTGATAGTAATGATAAAATAGATAAAAATTTATATATTAAAGGATTTATTTATAAATTAATAGATAAAATTAATTATTCAAATAAAAAACCTAATGTATTTATTAATTTTGCAAAAGATAATGATAAATATAATAAATTATTAGAATTTTTATTGGAATATGAAAGAGTTAAAGGAAAAATTAAATATAATATGAAATATGAAAATAATAAAACAAATGAAGAAATAAATGATTATTATTATAATCAAATTAAAAAAAATAATGATTTGTTGAAGTATGTAGATGTTTATAAATTAAATTATGTAAATAAATATTTATTTATAAAAGATGACAAAAATGAATTAGAATATAATGATATAATTAAAAAATATACAATTGAAAATAATAATTATTATTTAATAAATTTGGAAGAATTAAATAAAATAAATTTAAAATATAAAAAAATATTATTGGAATATATAAATTCAAAATATGAAAAAAATTTTAAAAATTTTAATTTATTATTTGATAATTTTGATATAAAAAAAAGTAAAGGAATAAAAAAAATAATAGATGATTATAATTATGAATTTATAAAAATAATTATAATATCTATTGTAATAATAACAATAATTTGTCATATTTTTTATACAGAATTATTAAGATGGTAAAAAATTTAAATTTTATGAAATGTGTTTTTTTTACTCATCAACAATATAATGTTGATAAAATTCATATACCAACAGAAACATTGGTTTATGAAATTAATTTAATAAATAAAAATGACGAACAAACAGCTAAAATAATTGATAATTATATTGATTATGTTTATAAAAAATTAAATGAAGGAAATACAACAGGAATTCCTATTAAAATACCAATGCCTATTTTTGCATTAATGGGGAGAAAATTAGATTATGATAGAAGTGTTTTTGAAGGTGAAAAGTTTGATATTAATTTTAAACATTCATTTAATTATGGAAATGTAGTAATAAATCCTGAAATAGAAAAAGTCAGTTTAACAGAAACTAAAGGAACTTTAGCAATAATAGATTTCTTTAAATCTTTTTTTAATTCAGGTTTAGGTGAAAAAGAAGTAAATGAAGAAAAATATAAAAATAGTTTAGCAAGTGTTTATAAATTTAAAGGAAATAGAAAAATGATATTATATTTTCCATATATAACAAATAATTATAAATATGTGACAAATTTTAGAGATGTTGGAAATTCATTAAGATTTTTTTTCACATTAATTTCAAAAAAAAATTTTTTAAATTTTCAAAGAACATCAACTATTAATTATCAAGAATTAAGAAAACAATTTAAAAATCCTCCATATTCTGATCAAGCTATTAAAAATATGATAGAAATTATTAAAAAAGAAGAAAAAGATAAATATACATTTTATGATGATTTACATGTATTATGTAAAGAAGGTGGATGTTTATCAGATGATGGAGAAGATTATGAAAGATTATTACCAGTATATAGTGAAGATGAAGGAAAAAATAATGAAAATGCTTTAAAATATTCTCCATTTCTTCCAAATAAATGTTTAGCACAAACTAAAGGATATATAAGAAACATTAGAGATGCAAGAGGAGGTAATATAGATATTTCTGATTTTATTAAAAGTGAAGTAATGAATGACATTAAAAATGGATTAAGTTTATATTTAAAAGAAAGTGAGGAATTAATAAGAACTGATAGAACAAATGCTCAAGCGAATGATATTAGTAATTTTAAATCACCAATAGATTTAATAATAAATATAATAAATAAAAAAATTAAAGATAAATATTCAACTAATACAAATGAAGGTGGTAAACGAAATTATTATTCTAGACAATATAGTCAAAATATAATTAAAGAATTATCATTTTTAAGAAAGATTTATCCGGGTATTCCAGAAGTAATAATGTCTTTATATCTCTATAATGAAAATATGAATTCTGATAAAATTATTTATATGCCTTGGGGTAGAACAATAGTATCTAATAGAAATGTTTTATCAATAGGTGAATTATTAGAAATAAATAAAAGATTATATTCATTTAATAATCGTTTTATGTTAACAATGATATCAAATGGTTTAATATTTGTAGTCGATAAAAAAACAGATAATATAATTTATTTTATAAACAGAAATCCAATTAATAAAGCACAAGGAATGACATTTGAAACAAATGGTTTTGCAGTTGAATATATTGATAGTGATAATAATTATAAATCTACAAATGTTTCAATTTCAAATGGAGTTAGTAAATTAATAGGGGATTGTGAGGAATGTAGAAAACCACCTTATAGTCTTATATTAAATGATAATGATGGTTCATTATTAATTTATTCAAATTGTTTTTATGATGCAACTGACAGAGATTTTAAAAAATTTATAGAAAAAGAACGTAAATTTATAAATGATGCAAAACAAAGAGGTGTTAATGAATTTAATATTAATAATCCCACATTTATAGAAAAAAGTGATATAAAGATTGATATAAAGGAAGAAGAAGATTATTTATTCTGTGCAGATATAGATAAAGAATGTAAAAAATAATTATTTTTTTATATTATATTATATAATGAACGATTGGGATATAATAGATTTACATTTTAAAGACCATAAATATCCTTTTACAAATCATCATTTAGATAGTTTTCGGGAATTAATAAAAACTTATATACCTAAAACTATACGTTCATATAATCCAATTACTATGATTAAATTTGATGACAATACTAAAAATATGAAAATGAAAGTTGAGGTTTATGTAGGAGGTAAAAATACAAATAAAATTTATTTAGATCATCCAATTACTTTAGAAGGAGGTTCACAAAAATTAATTACACCAAATGATGCGAGATTAAAAAGTATATCATATGAAACACATATATATGCAGATGTGGAAATTGTAATTACAAATGAAGATAATGAAATTTATACAGAAACAATTGAAAAAGTTGCGATTGGAAGTATTCCTATAATGCTTCATTCAGATATTTGTATTTTAAATAATAATGGTAATAAAGTTCTTCAAAGATTAGGAGAATGTATTTATGATGGTGGTGGTTATTTTATAATTGATGGTAAGGAAAAGGTAATTATTGCACAAGAATCAGAAACAAATAATCGTTTAATTGTTGGAAAATTAAAAGATGATGATAATTTTAGTTATAAAGGAAAAATTAAATGTTCTGGAGAAGAAGGAGAGACAGTGCTTGTTCCTAGAAATGTTGAATTTCATTTAGTTAAAGATGATGAAGATGAAATTACAGAAAAATATAAAGATTTTAAAAATGCAATTTTTGTAAGTCTTCCATCGATTGAAGGAAAAATTCCATTATTTATTTTATTTAGAGCATTTGGAATTGAAAGTGATAAAGATATATATGAAACAATTTTCGGAATTGATAATACAGAAATTGAAACAAATTATTTTACTAATTTTATAAGACCATCAGTTTATAATAATTATTATATTGATAAAGATAAAAATAAAAGATATATTTATACTCAAGATGAAGCATTTGAATATTTAAGAATTCGAACAAAATATAAAACATTAGATCATACTAAATATTTATTCGCTGCCGATATTTTTCCAAATATTAAATTATTTGAAAATAAAGGTAAATATTTAGGTTATTTAACAAAAGAATTTATAAATGTAGTTTTAAATATTAAAAAACAAAGTGATAGAGATAATTATTATAATAAACGAATTTATATTAGTGGTTATTTATTAGCTGAATTATTTCAAGAGGCTTATGATAAATTACGAAGAACTATTAGAGATACTATGGATAAATTTTATTATTTTGGTTCTTGGCGAACTAATAATGATTTTACTGAATTTATAAATAAAGATAATATTTATCGTTTAATTCCTGTTCTTTTAATTGCTGAAACATTTGGAGTATCTTTAAAAGGTCGTTGGGGTTTAACTTCTGATGATGATCCTGAACTTGGAAAAGTTCAAGATTTATCTCGTATTAGTTATATTAGTTATTTATCTCATTTACGAAGAGTTAATATGCCAATTGATAGAACTGTTAAAGTAACAGCTCCTCATAAACTTCATATGCATCATTGGGGTTATATATGTCCATTTGAAACACCAGATGGTGAATCAATTGGATATTTGAAAAATTTGGCAATTTTAACAAAAGTAACAGCTGGTACTAATCCAGAATTTATTCGTCAATGTTTAAATGATATTGGAGTAATTCCAATTGAAAATTATAATTTAAAATTAAATAGAAATATTTGTAAAGTTTTTGTAAATAATAGTTGGTATGGAATTACAAATAATCCTATTTTAATTACTAGAATTTTACGTGCATATCGAAGAAATGCATTAATTAATATTTTAACAACTATAAGTTGGGATACATCAAGTAATGAAATAAGAGTTTTTGCAGATGTTGGTAGAGGTGTAAGACCTTTAATAATTCTCGATAAAGGAAATTCTAAAATTTTTACAAATAAATATGATAATTGGTTTGATTTAATTATAGGAAAATATAATAATTATAAGGAAAAAGAAAGAAGTGAAGAAATTTATTATAAAAATGAATATATAAATCCTAGAGATTTAGATGTATTTAAAGGAAAATCCGATAATGAAATTTTATCTGAATTAGAAAAAGAAGGTGCTGTTATTGAATATATTGATCCACAAGAAACAGATACTTCTTATATTGCTATGTATAAAAAAGATATTGATAATTTTCATACACATCTTGAAATACATCCATCAACTATGTTAAGTGTAGTTTCTGGTAATATTCCAATGGCTAATCATAATGCAGCATCTCGAAATCTTTTCCATGCTGCTATGACTAAACAAGCAATTGGAATTTATGCAACTAATTTTAATCAACGTTTTGATACATTTGGTTTTATTCAACATTATCCTCAAAAAGCAATTATTAATACTAGACATTCACAATATACAGGAAGTGATAAAATGGCAAATGGTGCAAATTTAATAGTTGCAATCATGACTTATACTGGTTTTAATCAAGAAGATAGTTTAATAATAAATAAAAAATCGATAGAAAGAGGATTATTTCATTTATCTTATTATAAATCAATTTCTGCAAGCACTAAAAAAGTAAATGAATTTGAAAGAATTATATTTGCAAATCCATTAAAATTACGTAATGAAGGTAAAAGTATTAATGTTTCAAAACATGCAGATTATTCTTTAATCGATGATAAAGGTTTTATAAAAGAAGGTTCATATATTCCAAGAGGAAAACAGGCTATTCTTTTAGGAATGGTATTAGTTAGAGATGTAATTGTTAAAGTTAGAAGAGGTTTATACGAAGAAGAAGTAAAACAAACAATATATAAAGATGTTTCAATTGTAAGTGATGAGAGTTATTATGGATATATAGATAAAGTTTTTATTGGAAATAAAACATTAGATGATGATATTCAAGTATGTAAAATTAGATTAATGAAAATTAAAATTCCTGAATTTGGAGATAAACATTCATCGAGACATGGTCAAAAAGGAGTTATTGGTATGATTTTACCAGAGGAACAAATGCCATTTACTAAAGATGGTATTAAACCAGATTTAATAGTAAATCCTCATGCTATTCCATCACGTATGACAATAGGACATATGGTTGAAACAGTTTACGCAAAATTATGTTGTATGGAGGGAGTTTTAGGAGATGGAACAGCATTTATTAATTTAGATTTTGAAAAAATATATGATAAATTAGAAAAAAATAATTTTGAGAAATATGGAAATGAAATTTTGTATAATGGTCAAACTGGAAGACAAATAAATGCTGATATTTATATTGGACCTATTTATTATTTCCGTTTGAAACATATGGTTGCTGAAAAGATAAATGCAAGAGGAAAGGGACCATTAGTTCAATTAACTAGACAACCAACAGGAGGAAGAAGAAAAGCAGGTGGTTTAAGAATTGGAGAGATGGAACGTGATAGTTTAATTAGTCATGGAATTGCTAATTTTATTCAGGAAAGTATGATGGAACGTTCTGATAAATATAGATGGAGAGTTTGTAAAAAATGCGGAACAATTCCAGAATATGGAAATAAAATTAAAAATTCTTATTGTAAAAATTGTGGAAGTAATGAAAATAGTATAATTGAAACACCTTATTCATTTAAATTATTCAATCAAGAATTTGAAGGAATGGGAATTCAAGTTAGATTTAATTGTGATCATGTTGATTTACCTATAGATGAAGATTTAGATTTTGATTCAGATGTTGATATAGATATTGATGTTGATATGATAAATGAAGAACCAATTGAAATTGCTAAATCTTTATCATTAAAACCTTTATTAAAATCTGCTAGTAGTTTAAATAAAAGTAAGGATGAATTAATTAAATTAATAAAAAATAAATTTCCAGATATTAAAGGTTATACAACTTTAAAAAAAGAAGAATTAGAAATATTATATAATTTGAATACAAAAGAAGAAATATTAAAATTTATAAAAAATAAAAAAAATATTAAAGGTGGTATTTTATTACCAGATCATCCAGACCAAGATATTGAAAATTTTGATGAGGAAATTATGAGTGATGGTTCTGTAAATGAATATTCAGTTTCATTTAGTGATGAAGAAGATGATGATGAATTTGAAGAAGAGGAAGGAGAAATTGATGAAGATGAAGTTGAAGATGAAGAAAATAGATTATTAGAAGATGAGGAATTTAAAATAAAAGAAGAAGAAGAGGAAGAGGAAGAATTACAAATAATTCCTCAAGAACCATCAACACAACCATTAACACAACCATCATCAGAACCATCATCAGAACCATCAACACAACCATCAACACAACCATCATCAGAACCATCATCAGAACCATCATCAGAACTAGTAAAAGAAACAGGAGGATTTGTTGAAGAAATAAAAGTTATACATATATAAAATAATTATTTTTTAATATTATAATAGTATAATGAACGAATTATTTTATAGTTTATTATTTATAATAATAATAATTGTATTAATTTTAATTTTTATATTAGTATCTTATTTTTATAATAGTTATGATGAAAATAAAAATAAAGTTGATGCGAATTTTGAACGAACAACTTCGCATATTAATTCAACAAATAAAACTTTATCTGGAAATATAAATACTTTAAATGAAAATATCGATAAATTAGATAAAAGAACCACATTAATTGATACTACTTATAGTAATGTAACTGCAAAAACTAATTTAGATTTTATGTTATTTAATACATCTAATAGTAATAATATTTTTAATTTACAAAATAATTATAATACTGTTTCTAATAATTTAACTAATTATGATAATAATTTAAAACAATTTTTTGAATTTAGAGATAATGCTAAAACTACTCCAAATAAAATTATAAATGAGGCTTTATTTAATTATAAATTTAGTGTTCCTCCAAATTTATCAATGAGTGTTTTAAGAGATATAAATGTTGCATCTAGTTTAACTGTAAATACCAATAATACTGATAAATTTTTCAGAGTTTGTGATGTTTCAAGTAGTAATTGCATCGATTTAAATGTAAATCAAGGCAATTTTAATATAAAACCAAGTGATTTACCCACCAATAATATTAATAATTTAAATATTACAAATAAAAATAATCAAACTTTAGCTAATTTTGATTTTGCAAATAATTCTATTTATTTAGGAAGTAATGGGGAAAATGCTGGAATGTTTATTAAAGGTAATAAGGTATATGTTAAAGATTTATATTTATTAAATAGTGGAACTAATTATTCTGCAACTGAACAATTATATGATGATGCCAATCCAACTAATCCTTATAATATGTATAAATTAGATAATAGTAGTTTTATTAATATACCAAAAATAATTAATTTAGAATATACAATAAATAAAATTGTAAATGTTGCAACTCCCACATCAACTACTTATAATATTATTATAAATTTATCATCTAAATTTAAAATTCCTAGAACTACTTCCATTGAATTCTTTTTTGATGGTTTAAATTATGTATCATCAAGAATAAATAATATTCAAAATGCAACAACTGTAATAACTGGACCTAGAATAAATGATTTATCAATTGATGGTCATAAAGGTATTTTAACATTGACTGCTGATGTAAATCCTTCAACATCTTTAACATATACTGCAAATAATCTCAATAATATAAGTTTTATGGATACTGCATTAACAACATTAAATAAAAAAATAATAATTAATTTTTAATCATCTTCATCAATGAATTGATTAATAGGATTATTTTTAATTTTTTCTTCTTTATAAATTTCATGAAAATTATTGATTTTATTTATAATTTCTTTATTCCATTTATTTTTATCAAATTTAACTTTTTGAATATTAATTAATTTTAATTTCCAATAAATTAAATTATATCCTTTTTTTTCATATTCTTCCATTTCTTTTAAATTATTAAATAATTTCTGATTTTCTGTAGAATATTTATAATCATAATCATTATTTACCTTTAATTCAGCAATAATCCCATGTTTATAATTTTCATCTTCCTTTAAATCCAAATATTCATCTTTAGAACCTAATGAAATAAATTCACATTCAATATAATCACAATCTTCTAAATTACATACAGCCAATTGACCTTGAATTTGATAATAATATTTTTCTGGAATTTCACCATCAATTATTTTACGAGAATATGGACATTTAATTTCAATCATAATACCATCTTCTGT